>Ga0307987_1000963_pt1 | contig 16331 bp, 16 predicted proteins | sample EllFjometagen181_FD_203157 | JGI IMG/M metagenome (GOLD analysis project Ga0307987, IMG submission 203157) | Marine microbial communities from Ellis Fjord, Antarctic Ocean - #181 | ecosystem: Environmental > Aquatic > Marine > Unclassified | place: Southern Ocean | collected 2014-10-08
ACCGTAAGTGATCAAATAGTTCGAGGAGAAGCAACAACCAGCGAAGAGAGACAAACAGGATTCTCTAAAATGATTGAAATCGCTTTGGAGGTTGTTACTAAATAGCAGGAAGGATAAAACAAAACGGTTATTAAATATTTACTATTGAAATAAAAAATGCTGCGGATATTCCGCAGCATAAGTCATGTAGTTGAAATTAAATTCTACCAATCACCAGAAGCGTTACCATCTCCGAAGCTGTGATTCTCTCATTTCACTGATCTCTTTCCGATGTATTTCAAAAAGATCAATCCAAATATAAGCCAGATCCCGACAACAATCCACCAAATTTGAAAGTAAATATCATTTTTAGTAGTGTTGTCTAAACCTATGAGAGGTAAGAGAAGAAATTCAACCAAAAGATCAATCAGAACAAGAACAATAAAACCACTGAACCAAATTAGTAGCCTTTTTTTATTCAACTTGTTTTTCATACAGATTCCATAAATCTTTATTTTGCGTCTTAGCGAACTTTGCGGTAAACCAGTTCAATTAAGAACCTGAGATTCTTCGTAAGATCAGCATAAATAATTTCTCAGAAAGACAGGTATATCAATTACCAGCCGCCGGAAGCTCCGCCACCACCAAAGCCGCCACCTCCGCCAGAGAATCCACCAAAGCCGCCACCGAAACCGCTGCCACCTCTACTGCGTCCACCACCTAGCATACTTCCCAGGAACAAAGCTGTAAATAAACCACCTCGCCTTCTACCTCTGCCCAGTCCTCCAAAAACAAACATGAACAAGAAAACAATGAGACCGAATGGAATCTGTTTCCGCTTCCCTGCTTTTTGCTGCTGATTATACTTGGCAAGCTGTTCATCAGTGATTTCAAACTCTTGCGTAACAAGACCACTAATAGCCAGCAATCCATTTGTTATTCCACCAACATAATCTCCTTTTTTAAAACCGGGAACAATATAATTTCTGATGATAAATCCACTTTTTGCATCAGTAATAATTGATTCGAGGCCGTATCCAACTTCGATGCGAATCTTCTTCTCATTGAATGCAACTAGTAATAGCACACCGTTATCAAATTCTTTTTGTCCAAGTTTCCATGACTGTGCAACTCTCATGGAATAATCTTCTAGATTTTCACCCTGTAATGAAGATATTGTAAGTAATGCAATCTGTGAAGATGTTTTTGCTTCTACATCTCGCAAAAGAGCTTCCAATTTTCTTTCATCATTAGAACCAATTATATTGGCATGGTCATTAACAGCACTTTTTAATTTTGGAACATCCAGAGAAAATAAAACATTAGCTACAAAAATTAGCAGGATTGAAATTACTATTATCTTTTTCATCTTATTTCTCCAGGATTTCAATATTATCAGTTAATTCATTCTTATCATCAGCTTGTATTGGAAAGTGTTGTGCCAGAAGATCTCCGCATTCATCTATAGATTCAGTAAGATGAGCAGCAACCTCTTTTTGCTTAATTCCTTTGATAATATTATCTACAATCTTCTGCCATTTTTCTTTTGGGATTTTCTCACTTATTCCACTATCTGCCAACAGTTCAACCCGATGCTCCATAATGGAAATAAAGATCAATATCCCGGTTCGATCTTTGGTGTTATAAACACCTGATTCCATGAAATATCTAGTTGCTCTTTCCGTTACTTTTTGATTTCTTATCTTTTTTGGAACTATAAGGCGATCGATAAAGTAAAGATTTCCAATAAAATAGAAGAGGGCAATAACTAGAAAAGTTGAGAATCCATAGAACATAATCAGGTAATTTACAGAATAATCCCAGAATTTGCCTTGCAGAAATTGTTCAATATTGCCAACGAAAAACATCATTGCCACAAAATATACAAACCCAATTATTACTGCGAACATTAATTCATATATGGCATAATTGTAGCTTTCTTTTATCATGGCTGTAGCAATTTCACCAGATGTTTTACTCTCAGCCTTTTCTACAGCAGAACCAATTTTTTTCATATCATCTTTACTTAATTTCATTATTACTCCTTCTTTTACTCACGGATCTTCATGGATTGAACGGATAAAATATGTAAAATAAAATTTTTCAGGATTTTAATTAAAAAATTAATTCCTGAATCTGTGTTTATCTGTGATAATCCGTGAGCTCTTTTCTCCTAAAATTCTACTTTCGGAGCTTCCTCAGCACCTTCTGTAGATTTAAAATATTGTTTTTCATCAAAACCAAACATGTTGGCTATAATAACTTTTGGGAACATTTTGATGTATGTGTTATAGTATCTTGCAGCCTCGTTGAATCTCTTACGCTCAACTGCTATCCGGTTTTCTGTACCTTCCAATTGATCTTGCAGTGCTAGGAAATTCTGATTAGCTTTAAGGTCAGGATATTTTTCCATTACAACCATCAATCTTTGCAATGCTCCACCTAAGCTACTTTGAGCTTGTTGAAATTTTTGGAACATTGCAGGGTCGTTTAGCACTTGCTCAGAAATATTAAAAGTTCCACCAGCTTTTGCACGAGCTTCTGTAACTGCTGTAAAGGTTTCTCTCTCGTGTGCAGCAATTCCTTTTACGGTATTTACAAGATTTGGTATCAAGTCATATCTGCGTTGATATACATTTTCTACCTGACTCCATTTTTCTTTAACACTCTCATCTAATTTTACCATATTGTTGTAAGTTCCAATTATACTTGAAATCGTAATTATTATAAGAATAACTACTACACCAATTGCAATTAAGCAACCTTTTTTTGCATTTTTACTCATTTTTTTCTCCCTTTTTTGCTCACGGATTTTCACAGATTTGGACGGATAAAAAACTAAAATTCATAATTTTATAAATCTCTAATCATTTTTATTCTCAATCCGTGTCTATCTGTGAGCTAATCTTTAATAACTCCTTTTATTGTAATAATCCTTCATCAAAATCTGAGCCGAGATAACTTCGCCAGTCTGCCCATGATCCCTCTGTACCATCACCATCACTGTATATCAATCGGTAGCTTCCATTCTGATGAAGATCAATAAATATATATGTTTTATAGCTCGCAATTCTATATTTCCAGATCTGATATTCTTTTTGTGTAAACTTAGTTCCTGATCCGGTATTCAATTTCAATACTTCAAAAGGTTTTCCATGTTTTATATATATTTTGCCTATGTCCGTTTCCCAACCTTTACCAAAATGTGAATACTTTTGGTTACAATAATCAATCCTGGCAATAATCTCTATTAGAAACTCGTTACTTTCTGTTGCAGGGTTTGGATCTTGTGCTTCCCAGAAAGCAGATATGTATTTCCACTTATTTTCTTCATCCAGTTTCTTATAATATCTTCTTTGATTTGTAGAAATAAAGTAACTCACAAGTTTATACTCATCCTTCAAATTATCAAAGACATGACCTTCTACTTTTAGGTTTGGAACCTGATCGGCAGAGATGCCAATAAATATTCCAAATATCATTAATACTAATATAGTTTTTTTCATCTTACTTTTTTCCTTTTATAACTAATCTCAACAATTGCCAAGATCATAATTAAAGCACTTATCCATTGAATTGGTGACAGCACATGTTTATTGATTATGTAATCAAAAAAAATAGCAGAAATGGGGAAGAACAATTCACAGATGGTGGAAACAATTGCAGTAACTTTGTTAAGCCCGTAATAAAATAGGAATATTGCACCTGAGCCTGTGGTTACTGCTATTATAAAGAAGAATAGCCAGTTGGTTGGCGTAACATTCTGGAACTCACATAGTTGTCCGATGATCAATATGTATATCAACATGAAAAGTGATGTAAAACCAAAACGGAAGAAATTAGTAGTATAATAAGGTAATCTTGTTAAAGCTTTTTTTCCCAGAACGGTGGCACTTCCAAATGAGAAGGCAGCTACAAGCGCCCAAAGTGCAGCTTTTATCAAAGGAGCGTCTTCACTTATATTTGGTTTATGAAATCCAAAGGTCAAAAAATAACTGGCGATAATAGCTAGTAGTCCCCAAAAAATAAATCTACGCTTAATTTTTTCCTTCAAGAAGATCGCTGCAAGGATGATGGCAAATATTGGTTGAAGTTTTTGAAGTAATACAATTACTGAAAGATGATCAAAGCGAACCAGGAATAAAGCATTAACAATTGCCAGCGTTCCTAGCGCTCCACCAAAAAATGCAATTCCACCGAGAAGCAGAAAATCAGCTTTAGTAAATTTTTTAAGCTTTTTATATTCCTTAAAAAGAAATGTGTTCATTAATACAAATGGTACAAAATGCAGCATGAAAACTACAAAACCAACATTTAGATTATACAAGCGCGGAGTAAGGACAACACCGTCAAATCCCCACATTGTTGCTGCCAATATTATTGCTGTAGCACCGATATATCTTTTTTTATTTTCTTCCATTTTATCTTCCCATCATTTAATTTTTTTTTGCAAAATTAAAGTAAAAAATATTTACTTAAACAATTCTAGATTCACTCTTGTTTTGCTTCATTTAGAGTCAAGTGCAGATTAACCAATAGTTAGAATAATTATTCCACCTATAGTCATTACTGTCCCAATAATACTTTTCACAGTTACAACTTCACCACCAAAAATCATTCCCATCAATGCACCGAACAGTGGAGAAGTAAATGCAATTGGCATTACTTTGCTAAGAGGGGCGCCTTTTATGGCCATATAAAAACAGAGCATTCCCACTGCACCTGCAACAACACCTCCACCAATTATCATATAAAGAAGTGCTTTTGATCCAGCTTGAGGAATTGTTCTCCACTGAGGATAGCTAACGATTCCCAAAATAATGAGTGCGACAAATGTACGGATTGTAATTCCCATCTGCGGAGTTAGATTTCCAAGATGCAATCCTTTTTTCTCAAAATAACCACCCACACCCCATGCAATAGCCGTGATCAATGCGAATATCTGTGCTTTCATTAATTTTCCTTCTTATTTACTTTATAAATAATATTCCTTTCTTTTTGATATGCCAGCATTTTTTCCAAGCAATCATTTTTTGCACCTAAAAACTCAGGTGGGAACAAACCTTTTTCCGAATAATCACCATTTAACACAAGCTCTACAGCTGATGTGCAAGAATAGCCAGTCGTGCGAGCCATAGATGATGTTTGAGTATCTTCATCAAATTTGTCAAAAAGTTCATAAAGGTATTTCACTTTTTTGTTGTTCTCAATTCCGGAAATAATTATCTTCATTACAGTAAGCTCAGGTTCATCATCTTCCAGCTTCCATTTGGAGATCAATAAGTGTGAAGTTAAGTCGATCGGTCGAATATGTTTTCCATTTATTTCTACTTCTTCAGTTTGAAAAAATCCGTAATCTTTGAGTAACTTGATCTGATCAATATAACCGGGATAACGAAGAGTTTTCTCTTTCATATTGGGAATACCCATCGTTTTAATGAGTGAACGTAAACCATCTGTATTGAATGCTTCCAGGGTTCCCACATCTTCAAATTCTATAAGTTCAGTATCCGATAAAGCAGGCTTGATAACTGTTCTTCCATTCACGACAAATCGGGTAGGACGGATGTATTCCTCGATAACATCAATAGGTGAAAATGGAGCTTTATATTGGAAAGGAAGAGTTCTTTGCTGCGGTAATCCACCAACGTAAAATTTAAAATCTTCAACAGTCATTTTTGTGTTATGATAACCTAATATTGCATTGCTCATTCCTGGTGCAACACCACAATCAATAATTGCTGTAACATTATGATTTTTTGCTAAAGCATCAAGTTGAAGAGCATCTTCAGGGAAGAAAGCAATATCCACTACATCTTTACCAGATTCTATTATTGTTTTCAATGTTTCAAACCCCATAAAGCCGGGGACAGCACTCACTACAAGGTCGCAGTTCTTAATAATATTCTTAACATTCTCTTTTTCTAAAAGGTTAACATTAATTGTTTCAATATTGTTGATTTCAGCTAATTTTTTTAAATTCTTTTTACTGATATCAGCTGAGATCACATTATATTTTTTTGCCAGATCAATGGCAATGGCTCTGCCAACCATGCCAGCACCGAGAACGACAATTTTATTTTTCATAACTCTCTCCACTAAACTATTTTGATTATAATTAATTCTAGGTTATTAATTTATAATTTAGGAAAGTGTCAAATTTAATGTGAGTAATAGAAAATAGTTTTATATAATAATATACTAGATCATTTCACCGGCATATTCTTCAGAATTACGTACAAATACTGTTGTTTTAAGACCATCAGAGAGTTCTTCCAGTCTGGTAACATATTCTTTTTCTTCACCTATATTCGGAAGTTTGAGTCCCATAAATACTAGATTTGCATTTCTACTGTTTTCATGTATTACTTCAGTTACAGATTTATCTTGTGGTTTAATAATGATCTTTGGTTCTGCTTTTATTCTTACTTCATCGATCATGTCCTGTACATTTTTCAGCATGAATTCATGATCTTCTCCTCTTAGGATGATTGTATGAATAATTATCTTTGCATTTTTCCATTCATCATTCAAACTAAGCAGATGTGCTAAGAGCAACATCAGATCTCCATTACTATGTTTACCACGCCACCAGATATCCATTCTTTCCCTGCTAGATAATTCAGGTGATTCATTTATCCGAACCAGTAGTGAACTTTTATGTAATCCTGATATTGTCCGGATCGTTTTTAGCATTGAAATCAATCGCTTCCGTTTATCTGACCAACCAAACATAATTGTATTAGAGTGAAGTCCGGCAATGCCATTTGCTTGAGTAATATTTATGGTTCCACTTTCAAATTCTGAGACAACATTTACTTCATTAAAAGCTAAGATACCAGCTTGATCTAAAGCTTCATCCATCTTTTCAGTTTCTTTCTTAATGTCGATCTCATTTCTCTTCAGATTACCGATTATCATGTTGCATACTGTTAATATTCCACGACGTTGATTTAGAAAATTTGCTAGTTGAACCAAAGTTAACCGTTTATTTATATCACCAGCAAACACCAGAATGTTGGGTCGCCAATTACGTGGGTCATTTGCATGTTTTTTAAGTTTTAGAAGAGCAAAACGAGCTAAAGTTCCCCAGAATCCCGCTCTTACATCACCCCATTCTTTGTGCATGGAACGCTTTTGCAAAACCAAGAATAAAGTAATTTCAAAAGCAATTGCCAAAATACAAGCTATAGGGCTTATCAGGAACATCACAGCGATAGCTCCGAATGAACCAAGTAATGATACAATCCATGGAACTTTTATTTTTGGGCGGAATGACGCATCCCCTGTAAGGCTCTCAATAGCAGCACTGAAATTTATCATAACATAAAGAGTTAGGAAAAGAATTGAGACAAATTGAGCAACTGCATTCAAGTCTCCCAGACCAACAGCTACTAAAGCAATAGCACCGCTTATCCAAGTGGAAATTGTTGGTTGACCTGTTTTGGAAAGTTTTGCCAGGAAGGAAGGAGCAAGTCTATCCTGGGCAAGCGACTGTAAAACACGTGGACCGCCCAACACACTTCCAAAAGCCGAAGAGAGGATAGCTCCGAAAATCCCGGGAACTACAAGGATTGAACCCAAAATTGCTATTCTACTCCATGTTTCAACTCCACTAGATGCTAAATCTGCAGGGTTTAGTTTTCCTGTGAAAGCCAGTAGAAATGGAATAAATAAATAAACAACCAAACCGGTTGAAACTGCTAATAAAGTTCCTTTAGGAATTGATTTACGAGGATCTTTTAAATCTCCACTCATTCCAATACCGGCTGTAAATCCAGTAACGGCTGGAAAGAAAACAGCAAAAATATACCAAAATCCTTTGGGCGCAGTGCGGTAAGTTGCTATCATTTCGGGAGCATGAGAACTTCCCGTTAAAGCTCCAATTAATAATGCTAATATTGATAATCCCACAGCAATCATGATAGGAACTTGTAATTTTAGAACAAGTGCAGCGCTTTTACCGGATAGAATTGTGATTCCTACAATTATAAAGACAGCAATAAGTTGTATCATTTTTGCTGAAGGTTCACCAGGAACAAACATTCCGATTGCTTCTGCCAGACCAAAACTGTAGAAAGTTATGCTTAGGGTTCTACACAAATATAGCGGAATACCAATTGCACCACCTAGTTCTAAACCTAAGCTGCGCGAGATCATGTAATATTCACCACCAACTCCAACATGCATATTGGTGGCAATAGCTGAAGCGCTAAGTGCTGTGATAAAGGTAATAGAACTAGCTAATAGAACAATTAATAATGTGAATCCAAGACCTACATTCCCTAAAACCCAACCAAAACGCAGGTACATTACAAGTCCGAGAATTGTGAGAACACTGGGAGTATAAACCCCCAGAAATGTGCCAAATTTTTCTACAACTGGTGTATTTTGGTCATCTAATTTTATTTCATTTTCCATATATGTCTTTATTATTAAGCTTAGATATTTGTGTCAAATTAAAGTGAAGTTGACATTAGGTAAAAGTTCCCACGCTTTTCTAGGAAGAGTGGATTTTCTAATTGACATAATAATCTCGTGATTAAATGCTTGACTCATAAATTGATAAATCAAAAACAGCGTATGAGGAAAAAGTGAGTTATCTTATAAAAAAAGCGGAAGATAATTATAAAATTGCCAAAATATCAGTTAACGAAGGATGTTATGATGTTGCTGTGAGTAGATATTACTATTTTGTTTATCAGTCCTTGGTAAAGTTTTTGTATAATGAAAATGTGATTTCCCCTGATTCAATTGGATATAATCACAATACGACTATTGATGCTTTTATTGGATACTGTAAGATAACAAATAATTATGAACAAAATCGAGGAATTTTGAAAATAGGTAAATTAAAAAACAGAAGGCATGAATCTGATTATAAAGATGAATTGCGGATTAACGATATTGGATCCTTCAAAAATAAATTTGAAAATGACTTTAATGAAGTTGTATTAGCTTTACAAAGTCTAAACGTATTAAGGGATGAATTATGATAAAAGATAAAATAGAATTTTTTATTAATCAAGTTAAAGATATTTACAAAGATATCTATATAGATTATTTCTATAATTCTGATACTGATGTATATGAAATTTGGCATAATAAAAAGGAATTAGAATATAAAAATCATGAATTTAGAAAATTTACTGGTAAACTTTTAACTGAATTATTTATTGCAGATGGCATTTATAACATTTATATGACATATAACTATGAAAAATCCCAGGAACTTTTCTCAGGTGAATTTATTACATCATTTAAGAAAGTTGATTTTTTCAATAACCAGGACATTAAAAAATTAGTTGACTTTGTTATTGAAGATCAGTCATTTTCAAGATCATATCAAGAAAATGATAATAAAACGATTATTAAAAGAAATAACTTAGCAAAATTATATAACAAGATGAATACAGTTACTCAAACAGATTTTAGTTTAGAGGCAGCATAATGGATAAAAATAAACAACCAGGTATAGTGTTCGATGCGGTAATTTTGGCTGAAGTTGATTTTAAGAGAGAGTCATTTTTGCCAGATGATTTAGAAATTGATATAAAATTTGAATCAACGCGCTCATTAGATGAAAATAAAGGTACAATTGAAATAATTACTAATTTGAGTTTAAAAAACGAGAACGATACTTTTGTAGAAATGAAACTTAAACATATTGGGATTTTCTCCGTGATTGAAGAAGATGCTAATATGTCTATGGATTCATTCTTAGAATTTAATGCCCCAGCTTTAGTTTTTCCATATATCCGAAAAGAGGTTAGTACCATTACATGTAGTGCTGGTTTAGCTCCTGTATTACTTCCTCCGATGAATATCATTGCAATGATTAACCAGGGAGAAAAAGATTAGTTCTCAATAATTAGTAAATATAAAATAAGGGCAGAATGTACATTCTGCCCTTATGCTTATGTTTGAATAATAACCTTTAATTCTCTTTAATCCAATTAACCAAACCTTTAGCAGCAAAAATTGCCATCAATTCTTTGGGTAATGGAGCGAATTTGAACTCTTTATCATTGATTTTTACGAATCCATTTTCCAGACTTACGTCAACCTTATCACCTTGTTTGTAGGCTTCTACAACTTCCGGTAATACAATAATTGGAAGACCCTGATTTACTGAAGAACGATAGAAAATACGATTCACAGATTTCACGATAACCGCTTTCACTCCAGCATGAGCCAAGCCAACAGCAGGATGCTCACGAGAGCTGCCGCAACCAAAGTTTTTGCCTGCAATTATAACATCTCCGTCTTGCACTTTCTTAGTGAAGTTCTCATCGAAATCCACGAACAGGTAAGGCATAATTGCCGCCGGATCAGAGCTGAGAACCTGATATGTAAGGTTTCCGGCAAACATTTGATCTGTATTTAGATTATCTACATCAGAATAATTCCAGGTATCGGCTTCTCGTCTGTTGTCATCCTGTTGAATATCAACTGTAGTACTCTGTGCTTTTGGATATGGATATTTATCAGTAAAAGTTTTACCACGCGGATCAGTGATCTCACCTGCAATTGCACTCATTGCTACGCAGGCAGGAGAAGCCAGATAGATCTCAGCTTCTTTGTTTCCCATGCGACCCTTAAAGTTACGGTTGGCTGTAGAAATTACGGTATAACCATCGGCAGGAATGCCTTGCCCTGTTCCTAAGCACGGTCCGCATGAAACTGCCAGCACGCTGGCGCCTGCATTCATAAGTTTAGTAGTTAAGCCTTCTTCTATCATTTGCAGATAAATTTCTTTAGATGCTGGAATTACTAAAAGTTGGAAATCGTCTGCAACTTTTTTCCCATCTAGAATTTCAGCAGCGATGCGAATATCTTCTAATCGGCCATTTGTGCATGTTCCAATTAATCCTTGATTCAATTTTGTCCCCTGAACTTCGGAAACTGCTTTCACGTTATCCACATGGTGCGGGGCTGCAACCAGCGGGAAAACATCCTCTAAATTTAACTCGATCTCTCTTTCATAAACTGCATCTTCGTCTGCCCATACACCATTCTCGATCTTTTCACCTAAGAAATCCTGTAGAACTTCATCTGGTGGGAAAACCGCATTTTTAGCACCCATCTCAGAAGCCAGGTTGGCAAGTGTCATTCTCTGAGCCATGGAAAGTGTTTTCACACCTTCACCATGATATTCGATGCTCATGTAATTTGCTCCGGCAGAACCGATCATTCCAATTATCCACAGTGAAATATCCTTAGCATAAACACCAGGTGGCAATTTACCGTTCAATGTAATTTTTAACGTGTTGGGAACAAGTAACCATGTTTCACCACGTTTCCAAAGTCCGGCTGATTCAGTTCTGTCAATTCCAGCAGAAAGTGCATTGAAAGCACCGGCTGTACATGTATGACTGTCACTTCCCACAATGATCATTCCTGGTTTGGCATGATAACTCATCACTTGATGGCAGATACCGTCGCAAACATCATGGAATTTTTTGATGCCCTGTTCTTTCACGAAATCGCGAATAGTTTGATATTGGTTTGCCAGTTTTGCATTTGTTGGTGGAGCATTGTGATCGAGAACAACAAGAAGTTGATCGGCATCGAAAACTTTCTCTCCGCCCATTTTATTGAATGTGTTCTTTATACTGGCTGTGTTATCGTGTGTGAGAACAATGTCAGGTTTACGAAAAACGATCGCACCTTTTTCTGCCTTGAGTATTTTTTCAACAAAAGTTTTACCCATAATTCCTCCTTATGGAATCAATTACGAATTTCAAATTACGAAATACGAATAAAGAATAAATTGTGCTCTGACTTGCCGTTAATTCGCAATTCATAATTCTTAATTAACTTAGCAATCCGTCTCGTTTATAAATTTCCATCTGAACATCAAAGAATTTACTGATCTCAATTTTCTTGTCATTTTCCAGATTTTCAATAATTCCATTTTCAATATCAATTTTTACTTTATCTCTTTGCTTGAGTTCAAGTTTATCAATGTTTGTGTAAGTTAATATTGGGAAAGCGGCATTAATTGCATTTCTTTCGTAAATTGCGCCGAAGGATTCAGCAAGAATAATCTGAACACCGAGTGATTTGAAACAATCAACAGCTTGCTGACGCGAACTTCCGGCACCAAAGTTTTTCCCAGTGATTACGATATCTCCTAGCTCTGCTTTTGATGCAAAATCTTTCCAACCTTCCAGATTATCGAACGTGTATTGTCCCATTTCGTTGATGTCGGTTATTGTGAGATAACGATTATGGAAGATCATATCAGTATCAATATCATCTTTATCAATCAACCAGACTTTTCCTTCGATCACAGTAGGTTTCTGTGAAACTGATTTATCTTTTTTGGAAACTTCTGCTTTCTCTATTTTCCCTGTTGCCCTAAATTCTGCAGGCTTTTCAGGAATTCTATCGGGAGTTGTTATATAACCTGCAATTGTTGATGCTGCTACTTCTGCTGGAGAGCCAAGATAAACTTCTCCCTTTCCCTGCTTACCTGCAAAGTTTCTATTTCCTGTGCTTATAGTTACTTCTCCAGGACCATTCTGTCCGATTTGTCCAGCAGCACAACCTGCACAACCTGCATTTCCAATTAAAGCTCCGGCCTCCTTAAAAATATCAATTATTCCTTCTTTTAGACATTGATTCCAAACTTCATCGGTAGAAGGGACTATTTTTAGAACAACTCCGGGAGCTGTTTTTCGGCCTTTCAGAATTTTTGCGACTTCCCTCATATCTTCAATTCTTCCATTTGTACAACTTCCGATGAATCCTGAATCAATTTTTGTTTGGAAGACTTCGTCAATACTTACAGAATCGTCAGGGTGACCAGGACGGGAAACCATTGGTATAAATTTAGAAATATCCAGCTCAAGTTGCTGATCGTAAACAGCATCTTTATCAGCTTCAACTTTAGTTAGCTTCCTGCCTGAACGGGTTTCGCAATATTTCATTACTTCATCCGAAGGAGTAATAAACACAATTATTGCTCCCATTTCCGTTGCCATCGACGAGATCGTGATTCTTTCATCCAAACTTAGTTTTTCGATCTCTTCTCCATACAATTCTACTGCATAACCCAAAAGCGTATTAGCACCATATTTGTTTAAAAGGTTTAGTACAATATCTTTTGCGTAAATATTTTGAGGTCGTTTACCTTTTAAAGTAAGTTTAATAGATTTAGGAACTTTAAACCAGCTTTTTCCATTTGCCCAAGCTGCAGCAATATCCTGATCTCCCATTCCTTGTCCGAAAGCACCGATTGATCCCAAAATATTGGCGTGTGAATCCGTTGATATAAAGGTGCAACCTGGAGTTGCCAAACCTTGATCTATCACCAGGTGTGTTCCAATACCAGAATTCACATCATAAACTTTTATTCCTTTTTCTCGTGCATACATGCGGCAATATTGTTGACTCGTTGCATATTTTGGATCAGATGTTGTCGGATAGCAATCAAATGTGAAGAAAGTTTTACTGATATCATCAACTTCCAGTCCATTATTTATTAGATTTTTTACAACATTTGGACCGCCAAAATCTCTAGCAGCACGTATATCGATCTCAATATCGATGATCTCACCTGGAATAACCACATCTTTTATAGAGTGATTTGCCAGAATTTTTTCAATTAATGTTAAACCCATCTTTTTCTCCTTATAAGTTTCCAAGCTGGGGCTTGGAAACAAGAATCTTACCGCAAAAATTAATTTAACTCGTATCCAAGCCCCAGCTTGGATACGAAGAATTATTTAAGTTCATCTACTTGATAAACAGATTCCAATCCAAGAAAATTTCTTGCACTGGAATAAACCCAATCTTCTTCATTTGAAACTAAACCTCTTCTAACAGGATTGTAATGAATATATTCAACTTTTTGATTAGACATTATAACATTCTGAATTTGTTTAGGATGATTTCCTTCCTCCCAGAATTGATATGTAGATTCAGATTTGTAATCAGCTTTGAAATTACTCATCAATTTAAGTATCCAACCACGATTATCAGATTGTAATCTATGAAGTAATTTTTTTGCTGTATAACTTTTGAAATTACGAATTACTCCTGTTAAATCGGTTGGATGAGATGCAATCATATGAATATGATTATCCATTATCACAAAAGCAAAAATCTTCTAAGATGATATTCATATAAGACGAATTAGTGAAAACCGGTATTTTAAAGAACACGTTAAACGTTAGAAAATAAGGGCTATCATCTTTTTTTAAAATTTTATATCTGCTTTTCATATTTACCTTTAAGTTTCCAAGCTGGGGCTTGGAAACCAGAATTTGCTGGCTTGGACTCCAGAAAAAATTATTATTGAATCTCGTATCCAAGCCCTAGCTTGGATACGCCTCATCATATTTTCAATCTTTCTTTAAAAGGAAGGAAGGTCATGAAATCGGCATGATGAACCAAGTAAGCTTCGGTTGTTCTTTTCACCATATTTCCTTCACCAGCGTGAGTTGCAATTATATGACAAACCTCTGGTGGACATCCGCATTCCTCAGCAATGGAAACACCACTGAATGGATGACGAAGATATTTTCCATAAGTTCCTTGAACTGCTCTACCATTTTTATCCAGAACATATTCTAATAATTTACCAACATCTGCTAGAATTGCACCTGCGATCAAAACATCCATATTTACAGGAAGTTCGCCGTGATAAAATTCGTTGCATTTTTCACCAGCAGCTTTAGCAATATGAACAACACTTCTTTTATGATCCATAAATGTAACTTTAAGATCTGGTCCACATAGAAGAGTAAAAGGAATATTATTCAGATCTTCAGAAGAGAGGATACTTTTTTTTAAGGCAAGTTCCCAGGTTTTGGTAACTTGATCTCGTAATTCATTATCTTTAATCCAGGCAATTTCCGGCCAAAGTTCTAATATTTTCATTTAATTTCTCTCCTTCCTTATGTTTCCAAGCTGGGGTTTGGAAACAAGTTATTGTTTTGAAATTTGAAAATCAAAATTCATTCTCGTATCCAAGCCCCAGCTTGGATACGCTATTTTATTACTTTTATAAAGCAGCAATAATAGCGTCTGTCATTTCAGTAGTAGAAACTGCACCTTGTCCTAAAACTTCCTGACATCCACGCAATTTAAGCATATCGTATGCTTGAACTTTTCCTTCTTCAACAATTTTTGCAACTGCATTTCTGATCTTTGTTGCTTTTTCAGTTTCGTCGATATGATCAAGCATCATACAAGCAGACATTACCATGGCAATTGGATTTACGATGGATGGGTCTAGATTCTCATATTTAGGAGCTGACCCATGGGTTGGTTCAAAAATGGCAACTTCTTTTCCAATATTAGCACTACAGGCAAAACCAAGTCCACCAATAAGACCGGCAAAACCATCAGAAACAATGTCACCAAACATATTTCCAGCAATTAATATACCATAAGTTTCAGGGTTTTTTGTAAGCCACATCATTTGAGCATCAATATTTGTGTAATTGAACCATATGCCGTCATACTCTTTTTCCATTTCACGGCAGATTGCTAACATCATTCCGCTTGTTTCTCTTATAACATTAGGCTTTTCGCAAAGTGTTACTTTTTCATAACCGAATTTTTTGGCATACTCAAAAGCAGCACGACAAATTCTTTCAGAATATTTTTTTGTAAAAATTCTGGTTGAAATTGCAATTTCATTTTTTGGAGCCCATCCGAAATTCTTTTCAAACTTCGGGTGTGTCATCAATGCATCATAAACTTGCTTTGGAGGATCAGTCCATTCAACACCACCATACAAACCTTCAGTATTTTGGCGGAAAACAACAACATCTACTTCAGGTTCTTCGATAGTTTTTCCGGGTCCTCTACGAATAAAATTAAGGGGATTTCCGGTTAAAGTTTTGCAAGGGCGCTGGCAAATATCCAGTTGAAAATGCTGTCTTAATCCTACTATCGGACTGTAATAAACAAACCCTTTACCTTCAAGACTTGCATCAAGTTCTTTTGCAGCTTCACTTTTAGGTTTGGAAGTGATTGCTCCGAAAAGGGCGATTTTGTGTTCTTCTAAAATGTCCAAAGTTCTTTGTGGAAGCGGGTTTCCTTCTTTACACCAGAATTCCCATCCAATATCTGCATGTACATACTCTGCATCAAAACCAGCTGCATCCAACACTCTTAACGTTTCTTCTAAAACTACTTTCCCAATACCGTCACCCGGCATTGTTACGATCGTTCTTTTACCCATCACATCTCTCCTCTTATCTATTTCTCAACTTTTCTTATTGTATCAAGAATTGTACCATCGATCCATTCAACAACTGCCACAGCCTCTTCAGATAATTTTGGCTTAGCAGGTATTCCACAAATTTTATCAATTTCCTTTTTTAGATCATTTA
>Ga0307987_1000964_pt1 | contig 16322 bp, 17 predicted proteins | sample EllFjometagen181_FD_203157 | JGI IMG/M metagenome (GOLD analysis project Ga0307987, IMG submission 203157) | Marine microbial communities from Ellis Fjord, Antarctic Ocean - #181 | ecosystem: Environmental > Aquatic > Marine > Unclassified | place: Southern Ocean | collected 2014-10-08
GGGTGCAATCCCATTTAGTTGCAAAAAATGATTAGTCTGGAATGTTAAGTTAAAATAACCTTTATAATCAGTATATTATATTTAGATGGTCGATAACGGCCGACTATTAACTCAATGCTGTGCGGAAATGAAGATTATGTTTTTATTTCCTGTATTATCAGCTTGTTATAAAATATTTTAATCTGTTATGTTCTGATCTGCAACTAAATGAGATGGCACCCCTTCTTCACTCCTATCAAACGGAATCACTTTCCCACGTGAAGCATGACACCTTTAACATAACAGATCTGGACGATTGAGGACCTGATGTGGTGTTTATCATGCTGACAATTTCATTAAATCTTATCCAACACTTTCCGAACCGTTTTCGCCAAATCAGCTTTTACAATGGGTTCTCTATTATACCCGGACATTTAGTGAAAGTATTATCGACCCGGTTTAAAAAGGGTATCAATCATTTCCTTTAAACTTATTCTGCCATGAATCTCATAGGGGAACAGGGGGATCTTTAGGATAGTCATTTCCCCAAACTGCCTGCTTATCTTTTCAATATAAAGTTTTTGACTTTTCCGCCTGATCTCACAGACAGGACAGTCAATATCCTGTAATACCATATTAATGAAAAGATGAGTCAAGGGAATTTTTGCCTGTATCAAATAGGTATAGAGGTTTTCAGATTCCAGCACCCCCATGGCCTCTGGTATGACAACCATCATAAAGGCGGTCTTTTTAACGTTTGTCAGGTTTTCTTGAATTTTTCTCGCGTTTTTGGACAGATCAAGGGCTTTTTGGGCGGACCGGGTTAGTTTAACCATGCCTTCATACTTTATCAGCAGATTAAAAAGAGTCTTCAACCATTGTCTCACCAATCCTGGAAGTTCCAAGAACCGCAATAAGTGACCTGTTGGAGAAGAATCTATAATTATCATATCAAACTCATTTTTCTGTTTCAGGTCCATTATCCGCTCTATTGCCATGATTTCATCCAATCCCGGCGGTGCCATGGAAAAAAGTTCAGCCATCACTTCCCTATCAAATTTAATATCCATACCTTTGGCTAAAAATTGTTCAAACATGAGGTGGATATCTTGTCTATAGGATTCTTTAAACTCTTCGAACAACTGGTCTGCATTCATTTCCATGGCCCATAGGTTGGTCGTAACAGGGGTGATGGAGTTGCCTATTTCCATATCCAGACTGTCTGAAAGGGAATGGGCCGGATCCGTGGAAAAAAGCAGAATCTTTTTATCCTGGAACAAACCGGATAAATAAAGGCCAATGGAGGAAGCAATACTGGTTTTCCCCACCCCGCCTTTCCCACCGATGATGATAAACCCAATATCCGGATCAAAATACGGATTTTGCACTTTCATCGGTTGATCAGCGGCCTGGGTCATATCAGAATTCTTGAACACCTGTTTCTTATAAAAGGCATCACTATCGCCTGTTAAATAATCTCCAAGTAGAGACAGATCATGAAATCCTCTGATCTCGTCTTGAAAATTCTCAACAAAGATCAGGTTAAATGTTGAAAATTTTTGTTTAATTTGAAGTATGGGGGCTGCCTGTTGAAGCTTTCGTGCAGTACAGAACTCACACACGTCCTGTTTTGCTACGTGGTTAACAATAATCTCCTTGACGGGAATAATTTTTTTTTGTAATGCTTTCACCAATTTCCAAGTTTCATGGATGCTCATGGGTTCCGGGATCATGACTGGAATAAACCGTGTTGTCTGTTTGTTTGTCAGCAGGGTTTTAACCGCTTGAATCTTTTGTGTTAATCCTTCCAGAAACAGGTCACAGTCATCCTTGATATATTTTCGTCTGGTAAATTTCCTGGCGATATAACGATGCTTTTCAAGCATCATATCCATCACCTGAATCCATTTTTCCATTTTCAATGGAAGGTTTAGCATTCGCAGGGTATGACCTGTTGGTGCGGTATCAAGTATCAGCACATCAAAGCGGTTATCAGATAATAACGTTGAAATCTCCATAATTGCCATTACTTCATCCATGCCGGGCAGGGAGAGTTCAAAAAATTGGGTGATATCTTTTTGATCAAAATAAGTGCCCCGATCTGCAATTTTTTTTAAGATATCGCCATTTTCATTTTTGAATTGGGTTGCCAGCGCACCGGCATCCAGTTCCCGTGCATATAAATTGGATTCTGGGGTATTTTTTAAATCCAGGCAGGTGCTCTGGTTGCTTAATGCCACCCCGAACCCGTGGGAAAGGGAATGGGCCGGATCAGTTGAAATTATCATTATCTTTTTCAAGGGGTTGGTTTTTGACAGATAAACCGCTGCCGCACTTGACATGGTTGTTTTCCCGGTTCCTCCCTTTCCCCCAAAAATAAGTAGCTTCAAATTTGAATTTTCAAGGTATTCCGGCCGTTGTGCCATAAGGGTTACGCCTCCTTATCCAGGGTTTCAAGGTCACAGACCTTTTTTAATAATCTGATTTCAAGAAGATTGTTTTTCAAGTAAATTTTATGGTTATCAAAAACAGCTTCCTGGGAAAGCTTAAATTTTTCAGCCCATTTTGATCCTGGTTTTTTAGATTCAACCATCAATTCACTGCCATCCAGTGTTATTTTTAAGTCTGATGTTTCCACATTTTTGACTTCCAGGATAATCTGAAAATAATCTTTTTCATCAAAGATATCCAAAAGACGATCTTTGCTCCATTTTTCCCGCTCTCCTGCAAGCCACCAGGAAAAAAGAATGGTCCGGCCGGTATGCGTGTCCACCCTGGATCGCTCAAATGACAGAATTGGACACCCTAAAAGCCGTTGGGCAACTGGGTTTATGGCATCCTTGATATTTGTCAGCACCTCCATGTGATTGGCTGCACCTGTAAGATCTGCCATCTGATCAATCCTGGCATGGCCATTTTCCTTAAGAAACCACAATATTGCCTTGCCGTTATCATCCAGCCGATCCGCAATCATTTTTATACAATTATCATCCAATTTCAAAAGAGTCGCCTGGAAAATCTTGCTGTTCCATGTGTGTAAATCATTAGCCACGAATCGTAAAATACCCTTCCGGTTAACTTCCTTATAATGGACACATAAAATCTGTCGGTTACGCAAAATATAATATTGATTTTCAAAGCCTAATTTCGTAACCGATGAAAGATCCATCTCAAAGACAATTTTTTTCAACTGGCAGAGAATCAGTCTCCTGGTTGTAAGAAAAATATGTGCTGGCTTCCAGCCGTAGAGGGACAGATGTTTAAATCCACCCTGATCCTCGAGCACGACCTGTTCATCAGGATACAAAATCGGCCTGCTCATCTTAAGAAACCGCATGGTACTGTATTTTGGCCTGATACGCATTTTTATCTGTCTTTACCGACGATGGACACCAATTCAACTAACCGTTCAGTGCTAGTGTCAATTTCTTTGATATCCCCGTTTGTTATGCTTTTTTTAAGATCCTTAACCAGTCTATTTAAATCCGGCCGTGTCTGTTCCGGAATGTGTTGAACCGGGTCTTTAATTAACTCATCGACCCTACTGACAAGAGTTTGGGCTTTTATAAGACTTTTAATGTTTTCTTTATTTTCAGCATCGCTTTGAAAATGGTCCTGGGCATCCATTACTGCCTCGCAGACCATCTCTTCAGACAGCAGACGCGTTGAATCAATATGGATGCTGATTTCGTCATCCGTATGCAGGTTTAAGGCGGTTACCGTAAGGATTCCATTGGCATCAATTGAAAAGCAAACCTCCACCCTTGACTCTCCCTGGGGTTGAGGATGAATCCCGGTCAATCTGAATTCACCGAGGCTGATATTATCCACGGCAAGTTCCCGTTCCCCCTGCAGGATATTGATGTCCATGCTTGTCTGATCGATTCCGGCAGTTGTAAAAATCTGTGTATTTGAAGCAGGAATAATGGTATTTCTGGGAATGATCTTTGCGATAATCCCACCTTTGGTTTCAAGCCCCAGAGAAAGGGGATTGACATCCAACAAAACCACATTCTTTATTTCCTTAGTCAGAATACCTGCCTGGATAGCCGCTCCAAGACCCACCACTTCATCCGGATTGATTTTCCGGTACGGGGTCTGATGGAAAAACGTTTTTGCAATTGTTTGTACGCACGCCATCCTTGTCGCCCCTCCCACCAGGAGAACACTGTCAATGTCTTCAATGCCTATCCTTGCATCCCGCAGGGCTTGTTTTGTGGGCAGAATCATCTTTTGGGCAAGATCTGATGTGATCGCTTCAAAGATTTTCCTGTCCAGCATCATATTAAAATCAATCATCTTGCCATCCAGGCCCGGAACAGTGGATAAAGACAGGCAGGTTGTCTGTTGGGTGGAAAGCGCGGCCTTTGCTTTTTCACAGGCCGCCTTAAGTTGTTGATGATAAAATATGTTCTTTTTCGGATCAATCCCGTGTCTGATCTGAAATTGCTGGGCAACATGATCCACAAGTTTTTCTTGAAAATCTTCTCCCCCAAGACGGTTGTTGCCGTTCACAGCCTTAACCTTAAAAAAGCCCTGGTCCAGCTCAAGTATGGAAACATCAAAGGTGCCTCCCCCAAGGTCCCAGATTAAAACCGTTTTAATATCCTTTCTCCTGAGCCCGTAGGCCAGCGCAGCGGCAGTGGGTTCGCTGATCACCCGCAAAACTTTGAAACCTGCAATTTCTCCTGCTTCTTTTGTCGCCTGGCGGCTCAAATGGTTAAAATAGGCAGGGACTGTGATAACCGCCTTGTCTACGGATTCATTAAGATGGGTTTCAATATCAGCTTTGATTTTTTTTAAAATAAATGCCGATATCTGTTGGGGCGAAAAACAATGACCGTTTACCATTACCCCATGGTCGGTTCCCATATGTCTTTTGATTGAAAAAACAGCCTTGTCCGGGTTTTTTGTGCCATAGTCTTTTGCAGGACGTCCCACGAGATGTTCGCCTGCATCGGTCAAAGCGAAAACCGAAGGTGTCAGGTGCTCGCCCTCCTGATTTGGAATAACCACGGGCAGTTTGTTTTCAATGACTGCTGCCACGCAAAAGGATGTTCCAAGGTCTATGCCAACTGTTCTTCCCATAAATACCCCTTGTTATTTTTCATAATTGAAAGGTTCTCTTTAAGTATTTTTTCAAAAACCTGGGTGCTTTTTATCTTGAATCTTTCTATTTTATTGTCATGGGTGAGGATATAAACCTCCTGGTGATGATCCTGTTCATCCTGGTGTCTTTCTATAAATTCAAACTCTTTTATTTTTCCAAGTGCCAATTCAAACATAATCTCTTCAAATAAGGGATGATACATGACAAGCTGTCCAGCAGAAAGGTAGATTTTTCCCAGCCGCCAGGATTTCACAATCCCTTCATCACAATAATAAGATGCGTTTTCTTCAAACAAGATTTCTTCCTGAAGAAAAAGCGGCTTTTTCTTTTCCATCTCCTTTGCCATGGCCTGGGATCGGATACTTTTGTCCCATTCTTCCATCATTCCATAGTCCAGCATGGTTTCCATGCCTGCCAGTGCAGCCTTGAGGTTTACACCGATCAAAGGGATGCCGGCAACAGATACAATAAGTTCGGCATGGATCACAATTCCCTTGTCCAACACCCTGTCCAGAAGATCCACCAAAGTTGCTTTTGTATAGGCCTGGGGTTCCATGGTGATTACACAAAACTGTAGGGGGGCCAGGGCCCGGTAAACCGCACAGAAAAAGCTTCCATCTGGTCGATCTTTTCAAGCGTGTCCCCGAGAAGGTGACTGTTTGCCCGGGGCATGATACAGGCAATATTCATTATCATCTGCTGCTCAGACGTGTTGTTTTTTGTTTTCTCTATTTTAATATCCTCCACATGTGCCTTGATTTTAGAGTAGAATTCCTTAAAATAGAATTCCGCTTGATTTTCCAGTTCTTTTTTCAGAATATTTTCCAGTTTTTTCCGGTACATATAGGCCGCACCCTTGGATTTGTCCTGACATTCTTCATTGATTTTTTTGATCTGCTCATTTTCCTGGGAAATCTTGGCGCCCATCTGATTGGCATCCCAGAATACCTGGATCCCATATTCAGCTTTACCGGTAAATTTTTCTAATTTTACAAGCAGGTCATCATAGTGGGATTCAAGCCACTTTTTTAAATTTTCGTCTCCTGTATATTCCGTATCCCCTGCAATAATGGTATCAAACGATGCGGGAACAGCCACGCCATAGGTTTCCCAGGCCTTTTCAACCACTTTTTGGTGGGTCATTATCCATTGGTTAACCACCTTTTCTTCACTGGACTGGTAGGGGGTCGCCTTACAATCATGGATGATGGCGCAAAGCGTTTTATGACAGATGGGATAAACCTTATTGCCGTCAATCCCAATCTGGCTGAAATTCTCATTATTGGTGTGTTTAACGATGCAATAAAGGTATTTTCCCTGTTCACTGAAAACGCCTTGTTTACTATTTTGGTAATCCTCTTTTTTGGCTTCCACCGTTAAAAAACCATCCGGTTCCATGACCGGATCTGGTGTTAACGATGGGTTTTGGGTCATCTCCAGAAATTGCTTGCTGATCTCATCTTGTATCATCTGATACAGTTGCGGCATGATACTTTTTTTAACAATCTTTGAAATTGTGTCCCTGTGATCATCAAAAAGGGTTTGAATCTGGTTTTGAACCATCTGTTTGATTATCTCTTCCATGGCCTGTTCCCTTAAGCCGTCCACTTGCTGGGATTTATCATCTGGTTAATGACATCGTCTACAATATCATCAAGGCCATCCCTTACAGATTTGACGGTTTCAGATATTCCCTGCTGGTGTTTTATCTCCTGTATCGCTTGATCCAGCTCCATCAATGCATTCCCTAACCGATGGATCTCTTTTTGTGTTAAAGAATCGTTTTCCATTCTTTTCATGGCCTGAAGGTTCATGGCTTCTTGAATCACTTCAACCAGGGCGATGACAAGGCCCAGGACTCCATGCTTTAAATTTTTTTCGTCAATATCAAGTGCCATGGAATTCCCCTTAATAATTATATGGTTTTGATCGGATCATTCAATTGGTTGGCCCTGGCACTGACCCAGCCGCACCAGGGACATCCAGCCGACATCAGATCGCTGGTTTCCACCCTTTTCTCACACTGGGGGCAGTACTCTTTGGCAGTGAGGGCCTCTTGCCACGCAGGTGTTGAAAGCTTTGTTCCTGAAGGAAATTCCAATCCATATTTTGCAGCAGTTTCAAACGATGACAACGCCGCCCTGATTTTAATGCCCAGCAATTCAACACCGGCCACGGATACGGCAATGTCCGCATTAATGACCAATCCCTTGTCAAGAAGCCTGTCAATTGCATCTGCCAGGGTTCCTAAATTATCTTTTGATGGTTCCAGTCCCATTTATAAATCACTCCATACTCAATTGGTTTGATGTGCCGATCTTGTGATTTTTATACATTCTCGTCCAGATCAATTCTTTTTCTCATCCTGACCCGGTTGAATTCAGAGATATCCCCATCTGCATCCAGATTGACTTCAAAAATGCCCAGGATATCCATGCCGTCTGGGATAGATTTTTTTTCAACTGCCTCAAGTGTTACCCGCCAGCCGTCTCCTTCCGGATGTGCGCTGATGGTTGACTCTAATTCCAGCCCGATAATTGCTGCCAGTTCAGATCGTGCTTTTTTTATAGCTGCCACAAATTTAAGCGCCATGATGTCCTCCTTTTTTTATGTTTCTTATCTCTTCCAGTCGCTCCATGAGCAGGGTCTCTTTTTTTGTATAATCTTCTTCACTTATCTCTTCCATCTCAAGCTTCATCTGCAACATGAGAAGTTCTTCCATTACTTTGGAATCATCCGTCATTTCATTATAGGCAGACTCTTTTAATTTTTTTGCAAGCCAGATGGTTAACTTGATGGGAGATAATGCTAAATCATCCAATATAAATGCCATTTTACCACCTCACTGTTAATTCAACAAAATTACTTGGCGGGGCAGGGCCGACGTATTTTATTTTCAGCTGCCCTGCAAAATATTCATCAATTTTCTCAACTGCTTTGTCAAATTGCGTTTCAACATCTTTTAAAACCAGGAAAACACTATTTACAACCATATGGTCACCCAGAATCTTGTTTTCCTTATGTTCGACCCAGAGGCCGTTTAAAAATTTTAATATGGTTTTTTCCAATTCTTTCTTTTTATTTTTCAGAGCGTTTTCCACCATGTCTCCCAACCGGATTTGATCCTTTTGAAGTCCGCCGTTACTGGCGTTTAAACGGTCTCGAAGTCTTTTGATCTGTGGGTTTTCATCCAGTATTCGGTTAAAAACAGTTTCCGGCTGAGTCCACAAAATTTTAAGCCCCAGCTCAGATTTGTCTTTCAAAAACGCCAGGTGGTCTTTTATTTTTACTTGTTCCGCTTTTAAGACCTTCTCCTGTATTATCTGAATATTATCCCCGACTGTGCCGAACTTTACCGGCAACACCGTATGCTCTTTAAACACTTCTTCCATGATTTTCTGATGGGCAAGGGTATTTTTCCGGCTAACGGGAAACTCTTTGGTCAGGGTCGGACTGATGACTGCCCCCATAGCATTAAAACAGATAATTGACACCTCATCATTGACATCCCCAATACCTGGCATGGAAAGCTTTCTTTCATTTTCAGTATCCACTATTGCATAGATATATTGTTTCATGTTGTTGATTCCCCATCGATTTTTGATACAAGCCTGTCTGACAGATATTGAAATTCCCGGTCATTTTTTTTCCGGGTGAACGCTTTAAAATAGGTGTTTACCAGATTCGGATCTTTTAAAGGGAAAACCTGGATATCCTTGTCAAGGAAACAGGCCACTTTATGAACGGCACCGATAAAAAGCGCGGCTGTTTCTCCTTTCTTTAAATTATTGTTAATCTGGCTGGCCATATATATATCGCGTTTCTTGAGCAGCTGTTTCTTGTTAAATTTGTATTTTAGGAAATTTTTCAGGGTTGAAAAAAAATGTTTTGATTCCAGAAGATTGATGAACAAGGTGTGCTCACGCAAGATTAAAGCGATATCTTCAGTTTTCATGGCAATGGCTCCCTTGTCGATCAGATCGGATACCACCATGAAATTTTGACTCCCTTTTAGCGCCAAGTCATCTATTATTTTTTTCCCTGTTTCGCCTCCGGCTGCGAGGCTGTCTTGAAAAATTTTCATATTTTTTACATCCTGCTCTTTAAAATAGTTCCGAATCCTGTCCCAGAACTTCAAAATGGTCTTCTCGTGCTGTTCAAGCCGCTTTGGCGTAAGATCTCTGTTTTTAACAACGCTTATTTTGCCTTTTGCTTTTCCAAGGTCCGCCTCAAAATGAATCATGGGAACTAAAATAAGTTTTCTCATGACATAACCGCATTTTCCCTCTCAATAAATTTGACCTGTATCCATTGTTCAACATCCTCTTTTAAAAATGAACAGCCATTGTCATTGATATATTTCATAACAATCTGGTAGGCTTTATTCAGTTCTTCAAACTGGCGGGTAAGATCCTTATTAAGGCTATCATTATCCGGATGACAGGCCTTACTTAATTCTTTATAAGCGTCATTGATTTCGGACAGGTCTACTTTTTCGGGCAGATTTAATGTTTTTCTTGCATGATCCAGTTCTTTAAAATCTCCTTTATGAAGTGTCAGGGTGTAAAAACTGTAAAATGGCAAAGGGCCGATAATCTTGAAATCAATTTTACCTTCAAAAAGTTGATCCAGATCCTCAATGGTCTTTTCAAAAACCAGATGATCCTTTTTGTGGATCATAAAGGCAAGGCTTGCGACCATTGATTCCTGTGTGATATCGTTTGTACAGATGTCTGATGACAGGGTTGACAATCGGTCAACGATGACTTTCCTATAATCTGACCGCTTTTCATCAAGTGCCGCATTCACCATTTGGCCAAGTTCTATCTGTGCTTTATGAAGATCGGATGTGGGTTGGGATGCGGCCTTTTGTTTAAATTGTTCTATGGCATCCAGTTGCGTAATTTCATTAAATACCTGGTTTAAATCATTAAAACCGGCCATTACATCCAGCTCCATCATGTCTTGCAACAGGGTAAACTTTTTTCTGATCGGGTTATAGCTGTTTGAAAATATCTTTATGATCTGATCCGGATTTTCAATCATTGTACCAAACTTAAAAGGTATAATGCAGAAACGTTCCATTATTGTTTCAATGGCATGATGATGCTGCTGTAAATATAGCAGGAGCTCTTTTTGGGGTAAAGCAGAAAAATCTGTCATCGTAAAATCACTTACAGCCAAAGAAAGGCTCGCGCGATTCTTTAAGTGGACATCCTGGTTACCAAGCCCTCTGCAAGTAAAATTCTCCCTGGATTCCGTAAAAACGAATCCATATAAATACTGCCCTTGATTCATCTTGTCTGTCCTTTTTTAATGGCGAATTCAAAATGCTTCATTAAAATGCTGAATTTCGTATGATCCTTTCTGCCTTTTTTGATAAATTCTTTTATCGCGGTCATGGCTGCTGTATTACAGATAAATTCGATATCCGCACCCTTCAGGGTATCCGTCTGATCGGCAAGACGGTCAAAATCTATATTTTTTCCAAGGGGTTTTCCCCTTGTGTGAACTTTAAATATTTCCTTTCTGGCGTCTTTATCGGGATTTTTCAGCTCAAGCTGAAAATCAAACCGCCCGGATCTCAGCATGGCAGCATCAATCATATCAATTCTGTTGGTGGAGGCCAGGACAAGGATGCCTTTTAATTCTTCGATACCGTCCATTTCACTCAGGAATTGGCTGATGACACGATCTGTTACGGCTGAAGAACCGCCTGCCCCTCTTTTGGGAGTAAGGCTGTCAATTTCATCAAAAAAAACAACACAGGGAGATGCCTGCCGTGCTTTTTTAAAAATCTGCCGGATCCCTTTTTCACTATCCCCCACCCATCTTGATAATAGTTCAGGTCCCTTGATGGAAATAAAATTCACACCGGATTCTGTTGCCACAGCCTTTGCCATAAGGGTTTTACCGGTTCCGGGTTCACCATAAAATAAAATTCCCCGGGCCGGCCGGGTGTTGGCAAAGTTAAACAGATCGGCATATTTCAATGGCCACTCAACTGTCTCTTTCAAAAGGTTTTTAACATCATCAAGTCCGCCCACATCGGTCCATTGCACATTGGGTACTTCGGAAAAAACCTCCCTGATTGCAGATGGCTCGATTTCTTTCATGGCTTCCAAAAAATCATCCATGGTGACTTTAAGATCTAAAAGGCTGTCAATGGGGATTTCTTCCTGTCCAAAATCAAAGGTTGGGAAAAATCTTCTAAGGCTGACCATGGCACCCTCCCTGCAGAGTGCCTCGATATCCGCCCCCACATACCCATGGGTAATTTCAGCAAGCCTGCCCAGATCCACATCCTCTGAAAGCGGCATGCCATGGGTATGAATCGTTAATATCTTATACCGCCCGTTCCGGTCCGGAATGCTGATTTCGATCTCCCTGTCAAACCGGCCGGGCCGTCTCAGGGCCGGGTCAATCACATTTGGAATATTGGTAGCGCCGATGACAATCACCTGGCCCCTGGAGGAAAGGCCGTCCATCAGGGCCAAAAGCTGAGCCACTACTCTTTTTTCAACCTGTTTTTCACCCCCCATATCTTCTCGCTTGGGGGCGATGGCATCGATCTCGTCAAAAAAAATGATCGCAGGTGCAGAAGCCGAGGCCTTTTCAAATATTTTTCTTAAGTTTGCCTCACTCTCCCCATAGAACTTGGCCATTATCTCAGGCCCGGTTAAATGCTGGAAATCGGCATCTGTCTCATTTGCCACAGCCCTTGCGATCAATGTTTTACCACAGCCCGGTGGTCCGTGAAGGAGAACCCCCTTGGGCGGATCAATCCCCAGTTTTTCAAACACCTGGGGATATTTTAAGGGCAGTTCGATCATCTCCCGGATGCGGTGGATTTCCTTTTTGAGTCCACCAATATCTTCATAAGAAACCCTGGAAGACTTGAACTCGGATTTTTCTTCTTTTATTTCAATGATGGTATCGGGTTTAATGATCACGATTCCATCCGGTTTGGTTGCCGTGATCTTAAAGTCCCGAGTTTTGGCTCCAAATAATTTTGCCCTGACAATATCACCGTTAATCAGTGGGATTCCTTCCAGGAGGGTCCCTATATATTTACTGTCAAAGGATCGAACCTGTGTAAGCGGCGTGACAGATATTTTTCTGGCCGGGAGACATGCAGCTTTTTCAATGGTCACTTTTTCGTCCAGCCCGATTTGTGCATTATCTCTTGTAATGCCATCCAGACGGACCAGGCTCTTATCCCTGTCCTCAATATAGGCCGGCATGACTTTAGCGGCAGTCAGTCTTTTCCCTTTGATCTGGACAACATCCCCCACCTCCAGGTTTATTTTTTTAAAATCATTGGGGTCAAAACGGATGATGCCTCTGCCCATATCTTTTGAATTGGCCTCAATGACTTTTAATGTAACAGATTTTATCTCCATGCCGGGTCACCTGTTCCTTAACGAATTAAAATAATTTAAAATGCCTTAATTATTCAGTTTTGATGGTAATCACCAAAACACCATTTTTATAGACCCAGTTCACCGCATTTTGCTCAACAGCCTTGGATAAAAGCACTTCTTTTTGATATTTTCTTTCCTTGGTGCAGGCATTGATGGTGATGATGTCATCTTTGGCTTCCACTAAAATATCCGCCTGATCAATACCCGGCATTTCCGCGATGATCTGGGTGGTCTCTTTTTCTTCAAAAAGATCTATGATGGGTTCCCTTACTTCTTCCACAACCGGGCCCTCAGGTGTCTTTTTGATATTGCCAAATGACTGGACAAAAGGCCGGCCGTCTTTTAAAGTCCGGACATTTATGCCATAAACGCCTTTTATATCCTTTAGTCCTTTGATGTTTTCAAGATTACCAAAATTGATTTCACCTGCTTTATTGAACTCCTGGCTTTTTTCCGCAAAAGAGGCTGCTGTTTCAATAAGATTACCAAGGCCTTTTAAAAGCCCTGAAAACCCGAATTCACCAGTGGTATCTTCCTTGCTTTTCTTCTTTGTCATGAGAGCTCCTTTATGTTATTTCAATGTTAACAAAATTAAAGGGAGGGATCGGCCCCACATATTTAAAAAAAAATCGGTTTTCATATTCTGCTGCCAGATCATTAATGGTATGGTCAAATTCTTTTTCATGGGTTCTGTCGATCAGGCAGGCAAGATTCAAGAGCATTGAATCACCGATTACCTTGTTTTCCTTTATATCCACGGAAATGCGCTTTAATTTTCGTGTGATATTGTTTTTTTCATCCTGTTTTTTTTGGGTCAGTGCTTTTTGAACTTCTTTGCCAGCCTCAATTTTGACATTGGCATCAAGGCCGTCCATATCTGATTTCAGGGTTTTGATCAGTTTATTGGAAGTTGATATTTCTTGAAATATCACATCCATATCCTTCCAGACCACCTTTAATCCCATTTCAATCTTATTATCCATTTCCCTGAAAAGTCGCCTGAACTCTTGATAGCGACGCCTAAGAAGCCTTCTTATCTCCTCGATAGTGGAAGCGATGGTACAAAATCGAACCGGCAATACTGTATAGTCTTTCATTACCAGCTCAATCACCTTTTCATGATCTGTTAAGTTTTCCCTGTTAATCACGTACTTGGACATGGGCGTATCACTGATTACAGCAGAGATATCATTATAACAAATGGTTGATACCAGATCCTTATGGTTGCCGATTCCAATGGTGCCAAAGTTACGGTCGTATTTTTCTTCGATAATGCAGTATATATATTTGCCTATCTGAGACATATATTCACCTTTTTGAGTTTTTTAAAAAGCAAATGCCCTGTTACCTGCCTGAAAAGGTCTGTCAATATTTTAACGGCATTCGCTTGATGGTCTCTGTTTCCTTGATGGACGTGATGATTGTTGATGGGGACATTGAACTGATAGCCCCCTTGACATCCTTGCCCATGATAGCGATCACCTTGTCAAGGGCTGCCAGCTCTTTTTGGATCTGATTAATTCTGCGGGTCAGATTCCCCTTTTCCTGTTTCAGCCGGGAGCGGTGCTTGTCCATAATAAATATCTCCAGATAACTGGATTTCACTGACCGAGATTTTGTGCTAAGGCTACGCTTTATAACAGAATTCCTTTGTGTGCAGCCTCTCTTGATCTTCTTTTTTAAATGAAGAGAATTAGACATCGAATTCTCCTGTATAAAGATCATTGCAATATTGATCAATCAGTTTTAAAAGAACCTCCATCACCCTTTTTTTGTTCGCCTTGCTGCCGATACGGCTGGTTTCCGAAGAAAGAATGTCAACGCAGATCTGGCGGAAAACTGGATCATCCTTGTGGACCTTTACATTGAATACCTGAACAGACTTGGCCACCATCAGGCATCCCCGGACAGTGGGGGAAAACTCAAAAACTTCGGAATCCCTTAATCCCCTGACAATATTCACAATTTTTTTTGCATCCAGATAGGATAATCCTGATTTGCCCTGAACGATTCCAACTTCCGTCTCATGATCAAAATATTCAAGGTCAATGGTTACCATCCGGTCTCTTAAGGCATCCTGGCTGCGGTGAACCCCTGCGTACTCTTCAGGATTGCTGGTAAAAAGAGCGGTGAAATCAGGATGGACCTTCATATAATTGGAATCTCCATGGCTGGTGGTTGGGATATCCAGCATTTTCTCCTGGAGAACTGATAAAAGCACATTATTTGCCTCGGGTCTGGAACGGGTATACTCATCGTAAAGGAGTGTATAACCGAATTTGCACGCCATGGTCAGCCGGTTGTCAACCCATAGTTTGCTCATGTTTTCTTCTGTCTTGAGAACGGAATGAATAAAATTATCCCTGACTTTGCGGATATTGTACCCCCGTTCGCTCCCGATCAAATCAGAGGTTGAAAACTCCTCATCCCCATGTACCAGGATTAATGGCCGTCCTATCTTGGCAGCGATATGAATGGCAAGGGTGGTCTTTCCTGTGCCTGAAATGCCTCGCAGGTGCACGGGAAAACCGGCTTTGATATACCCCAGGGCCCGGTCGGTAACATCCTTTATATATGTTGTCTCTACAAAATCGGGCAGGGAGACAGGTTCCAAAACAGTATTTGCGGTTGCGGTTGCCATGATAATTCCTTTGTGATTATTGGGTTAAATAGCGAAAATATGCTTCCTGCAAATCCATGCTCCCCTATGATTGTTAAGGGCCGGGGCTTAAAATCCCGGCCCTGATTTTTTATATCGTAAAATACAGGGAATCTTCTTTTTTTATCTCATTGTTTTCAAGAAGATCACGCATGACCGGAATCAGTATCCGCCATTGTTCTATATCCAGTAATTCTGCCAATTGGGTCATTTTAAGGCCGTCGGCATACTCAAACAAGGTACTCATTACCTTCTTTTTGATCGGACCGTCTGCATGCTCTGTATCGGTTTCACTTTTCAGATAAGAAAGAATTTGCCCCTCTGGACCTTCTCCGACCTCTTTTTCCATATCCGATTCCGATACTGTATCTATTTCTATATCCGGTTCCGATGCTGTATCAATTTCAATGTCCAGTTCCGATGCTGTATCCATTTCTATATCCGGTTCCGATGCTGTATCAATTTCCATGTCCAGTTCCGATACTGTATCTTCTTGAACTGCTTCGGGTTTATTTATGCCTGCATTGGAATAAACGTTTCCCCATGCAGTTGACAAGGCAGACATTTCAGCCTTAACAGACCCAAGGAAATCATTCATTTCTGATTTTCGGATCTTTCCATTTGCCTTGATATCTGCAAGAAAATCATTCGTTTCTGATTTTCGAGTCGTTTCATTTGCCTTGACATCTGAAATAAAGACTTTTAGAAATGTGGAAAGCGCATCACCCATTTTTTTCTGGGAAATATGAATCTGTTTTAAGTTGGCTTGAGTATCTTCCTGCATCTTTCTAAGATCGGCAAGACGTTGTGCTTTGTCCACTTTCATATCGGCCTTACGATCTGTTTCATACGCATCCATATCCGATTTGAGTGCATTTTTGGAATCCCTTATCGAATTGATACGTTGTGCCTTGTCCACTTTCATATCGGCCTTACGATCTGTTTCATACGCATCCATATCCGATTTGAGTGCATTTTTGGAATCCCTTATCGAATTGATACGTTTCCCTTGATCGATTTTAGCCTCTTTCATACGTTCTTTTGTATCCAAATCCAATTGCCGGTGTAAGGATTGGTTTATTTTCTTCCTGTCCTTGCCCATTAATTTTAACAGAACCACTGATTTATGCCTTAAGCCTTCGGTGTCCTG
>Ga0307987_1000966_pt1 | contig 16316 bp, 13 predicted proteins | sample EllFjometagen181_FD_203157 | JGI IMG/M metagenome (GOLD analysis project Ga0307987, IMG submission 203157) | Marine microbial communities from Ellis Fjord, Antarctic Ocean - #181 | ecosystem: Environmental > Aquatic > Marine > Unclassified | place: Southern Ocean | collected 2014-10-08
GGATACTGACCTTACTCCTTTAAGTGTTCTGTTTTTCCCCTTTATATAATTTGTGTTGATTATTCATAGTTCTGGCCCAGGAAGATCACTGCCAGCCTGATTGGATTTTTGTTTGCCTGAAAGCTGTCCACATCCAGCCTGGAGACTACGGCCCTTGGACCATCGTTTGACCACGAAAAGGCCTTGAGCTTCCAGAATGGCGGCAAATTGATGCAGCGCCTCATCGTCAACGGATTGCAACGATAGTTTTTTCATATCTTTTTGTGATCCATGGTCTGTCCCATCGTCGTGAACAGTGGGATTGTAGGCGATGAGGTTGACCCGCACCGTCAATCCCGAAAGGTATGCCACCAGTTTTTTTGCATCTTTGTGGGAATCGTTGACGCCCTTGATCAAGATATATTCAATGAGGATCACCCGCCGGGAAAGAAGGGGATATGCCACCAGGGCATCCTTTAAGTCTCCCAGTGAATAGCGTTTATTCACCGGCATGAGCATGGACCGGATCTTATCATCTGCACTGTTGATAGAAACCGCCAGATTGATCTGGGGCATTTCTTGCCGGGCAAGGGATTGGATGCCCGGTATCAGGCCACAGGTGGAGACGGTCATGTGTCGAAGGGCCACGTCAAATCCCCGGGGATCGTTGAACACCCGGATGGCCTGGAACAGCGCTTCAGGATTGTCAAAGGGTTCTCCCATTCCCATGAACACGATGTTTTTGATCTCTTTTTTCAGTGTAAACCTGGCTGAAAAGAGCTGCCCTGTAATTTCGTGAACGGCGAGATTTCTGTGAAATCCCTGTTTTGCCGTTTCGCAGAAAATGCATCCCATGCGACAGCCTGCCTGGGTGGAGACACACAGGGTGTTGTAGTGTTTCATGGGGATGACCACCGATTCAATGCTAAGGCCGTCTTTAAGCTGTGTGACAAACTTCAGGGTGCCTGATGCTTCCTGTTGCTCAACGATTTTCATGGCCGGGAAAAAGAGGTCCTGGACTAACTGGGTTGTTAAACGGGGGGAGTTTTGGAATTCCTGGGCCAGATAGAATTTTAAGTTTCCCGTTTTGACGATTTCCCGGATCAGGGCCCTTGCGTGGAATTTTCCCTTGCCGTAGTCTGTTTCCAGGCATTGGGTAATTTGGCGGCATGTCAGCCCTAGAATATTGAGACTCACCGGTAGGTGTCTGCATTGATGGTAAAACGTTTCATGATCTGCTGTAGGGCCTGGCGTTCCAGACCGCATTGCCGGGCCGCCTGGGTGACATTGCCCCCTGTCAGGGAAAGCAGGGTGCCGATATAATTATGGTTAAACTGTTGGAGTAGCTCCTCTTTTGCCTCTTTGTAAGGTAATTTGAAAAGGTTCTCTGCATCGGGGAAAGTGGCTTGAAGTGGTTTCTTTTGATCTGCCAGCACTATATCCGCCGGGGATATGATGTCGCCGTCGCTGTGAAGAATCCCCTGGATCAGCATATTTTCCAGTTCCCGGACATTTCCCTGCCAGTGTTGTTTTAAAAGAAGATCCATCAATGCCGGGTCAATTTTTTTTTCTGGTTTATTTAATTTTTTACAATGCTTGCTCACCAGGTGGCGGGCAATGGGGGGAATATCGGTGATGCGATCCCTTAACGGGGGAAGAACGATGGTAAAAACGCTGAGCCGGTAGAAAAAATCTTCGCGAAATTCGCCGTTTTCTATTTTTTGGGCAAGATCGCGATTGGTGGAAGCCACAATGCGGACATCCACCTTTCTGGACCGGGTATCTCCCAATGGTTTAATCTCTTTTTCCTGGAGCACCCGCAAGAGCTTGGTCTGGATGGTGGGGCCAATGTCACCAATTTCATCCAGAAAAATGGTGCCCCCATGGGCCTCCTGGAACAGTCCGGATTTATCCCGCATGGCATTTGTAAATGCCCCTTTCTTGTAGCCAAACAACTCGCTTTCCAGAATTGATTCTGGAACAGTGGGGCAGTTCACGGGCACGAATTTCTTTTTTTCACGTTGACTCAGGGCGTGTATGGACTGGGCCGTGAGATCCTTTCCCGTGCCGGACTCACCGGTGATGAGCACGGTGACATCACTTTGGGCCACCATGGATATTTTGTCATACACCTCCTGCATGGCCGGGCTTTCCCCAATGAGTTTGCCAAAGGTTGCTGATTTTTCCCGGTGCAGTTTTTTGTTCTCTTTTATGAGCCCCCCCCGTTCCAGGGCTTTTTTTACCCGGAAGAGGATTTCGTCTTGCTCAAAGGGTTTGGATACAAAATCATAGGCCCCGCTTTTAATGGCTTTAATGGCCACATCAATGCTGCCAAAGGCGGTGATCATGAGCACCGTGAGATCCGGGTAATAGGTGCCAGCGTGTTTCAGCAGTTCGAATCCGTCCATGCCCGGCATTTTAATGTCACACAGCATGAGGTCAAAGGATTCCCTGGCAAGAATGTTTACGGCGGTTTCCCCGGAAAAAGCCATGGTGACCTGGCAGTCAAATTCCATTTCCAGGGTGCGCTTTAACAGTCTTGTCATATCTTTTTCATCATCCACAACAAGGATCTGTGCGGGCATTAATATTCTCCTTTATTCGGTGGTGAGGGCAGGGTGATCGTAAATGTAGCCCCTTTGTTCTCTTCACTTTCAGCCCGGATGCGGCCACCGTGTTTTTTAATGATGCCATAACTCACGGAAAGGCCCAATCCTGTCCCCTGTCCCACGGGCTTGGTGGTGAAAAAAGGGTGGAATATTCGGGTAATATTTTTAGGGCTGATCCCCTTTCCATTGTCTTTTACCACAATTATCGCCTCGTCTGAACGGTTTTTCCGGGTGGTGAGAAATATATCTCCTTTTTTGTCCAGGGCATGACAGGCATTGATGAGTAGATTGATGATCACCTGTCTGAATTCTTGCTCATTTCCCATGACATTGAGGGGACCCTGGTCAAAAAGATCCAGCCCCATGTTAATTTTTCTGAAATCAGCGTGGTTGTGAACAAATCCCACCACATCACTCACCACTTGGTTCAAATCTATGATGCCCCGTTCCAGGCTGTCCTTGCGGGCAAAGGCAAGCATATCTGAAACCACTGTTTTGCAGTTTTTTACATGCTTTTCAATGATTTTAAGATCATCGTGGTAAGGGGACGCCTCTTTGTTTCCTATCTCGGCTTTGAGCATCAGTTGGGTATATCCCAATATGATGCCCAATGGATTGTTGATTTCATGGGCTACCCCGGCCGAAAGTTCCCCCAGGGCTGCCAGTTTGTCTGCCTGGGCGATCTGTTCTTCCATCTCTTTTTTTTCATTGATGTTTTTGATGATAAAATGAAATGTTTTTGCACATCCAAAGGCACCATAATCAATACCGCCAGTGATAATCACGTAAAGTTTTTTCCCCTGGGCTCCTTTGAAATAAGTCTCTTCATTGAGAATGAACTCATTTTCCATGATCAGCTGGCTGATGCGCTGCCAGTCTTCCTCCGAGGAAAATAACTGGCCCATGGACATGTTCTCCATGACCAGGGTGTCCTTGGCATATCCAGTCATGGCCACCCCTGCGGGGTTGATTTCCCGGATACGCCAATGGGCATCTGTGACCAGAATAGTGTCCAGGGATTGTTCAAAAATACGACGACATTTGTGTTCTGATGTGGTGAGCATTTCGGTGCGCTCCACCACCTTTTGTTCCAGGGTCTGGTTCAGACTCACCAACTGGGCGTGGGTCTCTTCCAGGGCCCTGCGGCTGGATAGGATTTTGGTGTTAATGGTCCAGCTCTGGTTGAAAAAAAGAGTCACCAGTCCCACAAGCATGAAAGAGACGGTGTTGATGGTGCCACTGTAGGGAGCAATGGCGGGCCAGAGATGGCCGTGGGATGTGAGCAGGAGCACCTGTTTTAAAATATGACCAAAGGAGCGGGACATGGCAAAAATGGTGAGGCCGGAGCAGATCCATACAAGATAGAGGCAGATGGCATTGTCCGGTTCCTTTGCTCTTAATTTGCGGGCCTTTAAAAGGGAGAGGGTCGCAATGCAGATCATCCCCAGTGACCCCAGGACGTCAATGGCCAGAATGGGCATATAGGGAAATATCATGGGGTTTGCCTTTGCAGTAAATGGGAAAGACCCCTGTGGAGAAAGAGCATTGCTGGCAGGCAAAGAAGGTGATCGAGTCGGAGCAGGTAGTAGAGCCGGGCCAGTCCCTCGTGGTGTTCCAGGGTTTTGATATGGATGCGGCTCATGGATATCAGGCTGGTGGAGATAAAGGAACTCTGGTTATTGAGAAAGTGGACCAGGATGGCATCCAGATTCCAGAGGATGAAAAAAAGAGCGCTGTATTGGATCAATCGCCATCCCCTCTCCATGTGAAGTTTTTTCCCCTGGATGGTGAGGATGAGAATGGCCATGGACACCAGAAAAAAAAGATGTCCCAACTGGTGAACCAGAATACCTTCTTTGGCGCTGTGCATTTGGGTGGCGTGGGCCAGATCAGGGATCAAAACAAACATCATTACCATGGCCATTGATGTTTGAATTAATTTGTTTTGCAAAGGAAGGCTTCTGTTCAATGGCTTTTTCCTGAAATTGTGTTGATGCATCATTGTCACCTAAGGATGAGTGGAGAAAGCGTGACGATATCTTAGGAATGCAGACTAAATTACATGAACGCAATTAAATCTATAATAGAGAGCTGCTTGTAGAAATAAAAACCTCCTGATTTGCTCGCTGCATATAGTCATTACAGTACTATATTGTCAATCTATAGTATCATCACGTGCAGAAAAGTTATTTTTGCAAAACCTTATAGACATTGCGTGTAGTCGATGCCCTTTGACCTGCTTTGTTTATGAACTGAGTCAATAATAAATTTAGTTCAGATTAATAAATTTGTATTCATTAGGAAGTTCATGAAAATAATATACCCAACATCAATGGGCTTCGTATCGACTCTCCAGAGTGCTGCATGCAAGAGTGGGTAGTTTTATTATGATGAAGTCCCTTAAGGACTCATGGGTCGTAAGGCTCTATTCCTAATTGTTTTTTGCATCCATGCCATGGCCGGGAAAAGTGCATAAACAAGCAGAAGGGAAATAAAAAACCAGAAAATTGAGGGAAGATCCCAGGGCAATATGGGGTGGCCATTGATCATAAAAAGTCCGGGTCTGCCAAACCACTGCATGAGTCCTCCCGGGGTAAAGGTCCGGTTGACATAGGCCAGGGTGCAAAGGAGCGGCAGCCATGTGGTGATAAGGCTTTTAAGCAAGCCTTCAAAAAAGAGGTCATAATAGGCCCGGTTGAGCTCTGCCTGGTCAATATTTTTGGCAATGGCTCGTCCTTTTTTTGTTTCTGCATGGTTCATGGCTTCCTGACGAAGTTCAAACCAGTGATCAAAATTTTCTTTCAGTAGGGCATATCGTCGGGTGTTGAAGTGTTTTTTGAAAAACTGGGAAAGGGTGATACACAACAGGACCAGAAAAAAAATAATCAGCTCCGGTCCCAGAAACTGCAGGGTCAGGAGCAGTGCATCCATGAACTCGGCAATATTTTGGATGGCGGCTTCAATTCCGAACCACACATTGTCCAGCATCTCATTCATTGATAGCCCTTCTTTTTATTGTTTTATCCGGGAAGCGGTGGTGAAACCGCTTCCTGGATGATTCTTTAGGAATGTGCGCTTAGGGGACAGATTTTCAAATCTGTCCCCGCCTCCGAAAGGAAAAGCTATTTCGGATTCATTCCTTATCTAAGATTTTGCGCTGTCAAATACAATCTAAAATGATCAGATCCAAATTTCAATCTTAAAAAATCTGAAGAACAGAAAGAACAGCGTGATGGCAAGTATCCACTTGAGCTGAACTTCAGAAAAGAAGGTCTGGAGTCGACTTCCCAGCATACCGCCTGCAAATCCACCAATGATGATACTGATGGCCAGCCACATGTCCGGAAGATAGCCGTTGAGCAGGTATCCAATAAAGGAACCGATGCTGCTGAAACAAGTACCCACAAGGGCAATGGGAACGGCAACATACATGGGCAGAGCGCCCAGGCTTGTCATGGCAGGTACCAGGAGGAATCCTCCACCAATACCAAAACTTCTGGAAACCACACCAATACCAAGACCCAGGATGGCAAACAGCAGGGGATTGATTCTGAACTCTTCACCCCAAAACTTGAAGCGGTAGTTGGTCAGGCTGGATTCAATGGGCTCAATGGTGCCCATCTCTGCGGCACTGCCGTCTGTTTTGGCCTTGGCAATGGCGGCGTTGAATTTTTGAACCATGGCTTTGATGTTTTTCCGTTTTGCCATGGCCTTGGGGGTCAGTTCCTGGAGGGTTTTAATACCCATGAGCACAACAAGAACGGCCAGCCACTCTTTATAGGTTTTCATGGGAAGGTAGGCGATGGCGTATTTACCCAGCCACACCGAACCGATGAAAATACCCGCCCCAAAGGAGAGGCCAATGGGCCATGCCACCCGGCGTTCTTTTACGGCAAACCGATAGAAGGAACCCAGGGGGGAAAACAGGGTCAAGGCAATATTAGAAGGACGAAGAACGTTGGCGGCATTGATACCAATGGGGCCTGCGGTCTGTACAACCATGGCCTGGAAGGCTGCCATGAGAAGTCCACCTGCGGCACCGATCATGGAAAAATATGCCCCCACCAGAATGGCACCGAGGATGATCCACAGAGGATTCATGTAGCGGCCACCCTTGGTGAGCCAGAATCCTTTGGCTTCCAGGCTGTAACTGCCAATGGCTTTTCCGTTAACAGATACCTCAAAGGCAGTGTCCGGAGGGGTGTGCCTGAAACTTTTAAAAGAAGCGGTGAATTTTCCAGTGGCTTTGTCCAGCTGGATGGCGGTGCCCTTGTCCCAGTAGTTGCTGGTGGTTGCAAAATCGGACAGAACGCTTCTGGCAAAGATGGTGACCTTACCCACCTTGGTGCTCTCTTTGGTGATGGTGTTTATACCATAACTGCTTTCATGGGCAAATTTATTGAACTTCCACTCTGCCTCATCATTGATGCCGCCCAGCATGCTGCGGGTCTCCTCGTCCAGCTCAGACCATTTTTTGAGTTTGAACATGGTGGTGCTGTAAAGACCCCGTTTGCCATTTTGGGTAAAAAATGAGGGACCCCCAAATTTTTTATCAATGGTAGATCCGAATTTTTCCGGATTTGAGGTGAGCATATAGTAAAGGGCGGGGATACTGGTATCCACGGTGTAGCCATGTTTTTTGGCTTCTTTGGCCAGCTTTACCACTTCGGTTTTACCGTCGGTATCCTTGGATGCAAAGCGGGCCTTGGATGCAATCCCCAAATAAAGGTCGGTTCCCGGTTCAATGGATCCGGTGATCTGAACCGTATCTCCGGCACTGTAAGTGTCAGCGGACAGGGAAGCTTCAATGCCAGCAGATGCGTTTGCCACGGCAAACAACATGAGCATGGACACAAGTAGAAGACGTGAAACAATTTTTTGCATGTTTTTCTCCTTTGGGTGAACTTTACGGTCTCCTTCATTTGGCTGATTGACACGCTTCTGGGAAAAGTTTCCATTGGGGAACTTATTTCCTTTATACATGTGAAATCGTCTTACCAGGATATGAAGGATACCAATTTAATGGTTATATATTTTGAAATACACTTTATTACCTAACTCTTGGGTGGGGACCGGTGGGCAGGTCTTTATTCGTTTTGCATTGGATTTCACAGGTGCGGCATCCAATACATTGTTTTGCATCCTGGAACAGATAATATTTACTCATTCATAGCCTCCAAAGGTATTGATTCACTCCGCTACTGGTGTTAAAAAATTATTTTCAATTAATGTATGCAATAACAATACCATAAAATAGAATAATGCTATTATACCGCTGGGGGGCTCTGCTGAGGGTGCTCCGGTGCCCCTTTTTATATAAAACAGCCACGGCGGTCCTCGTAGGGCGCATTGATAACCTTGCACTGCATGATTTATATTGCAAGGAATCTTTATATCTGTTCAGCAGCACCCCATCTTCACCTAGTCAGGCCTTCTCGAATAGCAATGGGCGCATTCCCATTTTTCCGGTCGGAATTTTAAGCCTTTGATTTGTAAAAATATAATTCCTGATTTATTTTGCGCCTGAGCTAATAAAATCAATAAGGTATAGACGGTGCCAGGAAAATGGGAATGCGCCCATAGCAATAGTATGCTTCGCAATCCTGACTGGGCGATGGGGGCACGGGTAGGCAGATACTGAGCAGTGGTTTTCCCAATTCTGGGGTGCTATCTGAATAGTTAAGAATTTTTTTCTTTTAATATACCGGGATCTTCATTTAATCGGGTTAAAATGGACTGCAATGTTTTTTATGCGGTTGCATGGGGGAATATATAAACGTGACAAGGGTGTTGAAAATCACTTGAAATCATCTTAAGATGTAAGGGGATCAGTTTTAAACGTGTAAATAGGAGAAGAAAATTATGGGTGCAGGTGGAACAGAAGGGGGCGCGGGACGGTTTGTTTTGGGATTCATCATGATGTGTGCGGGATTTTATATGCTTTTAAGTGCCATTACCGTTACATCTGGTTTTCATATGGGGCTTGGTATGTATCGACTTTCCATGATGGGGGGACAATTCAATGTTACCAGCGGTATGATTTTCATTCCCCTGATATTGGGCGTGGGCATGATTTTTTATAATGCGCGCAGTATGATTGGCTGGCTCGTGTCCCTGGGGGCTTTGGGCTCATTGATTTTTGGTGTGATTTCAACACTGAGAATGGGATTCCGCCCCATGAGTGCATTTGATTTGATAACCATTCTTGTGTTGGCTTTTGGTGGATTGGGTCTGTTTTTAAGTTCGTTGCGGGGAACGGGGGCAGATGTCTTAAAAGACAAATAGACTCTTTCCTTGATGGGCCGGGCCAATCATGTCATAGGCCCATGCTGTTATCAAATGCCATCTGTTTCTTCTGGGGTAAAAGGACGGTGAAGGTGGTGCCCTTGTTTATTTCGCTTTCCACATTGATGTAGCCTCCCAGCGTATCCACAATACCTTTAACAATGGGCAACCCCAGGCCGGTACCGGTGATGAAACGGGTCTTGTCATTTTTTACCCGGTAAAAGCGGTCAAATATTTTATCCATATATTTGGCATCAATGCCAAATCCATTGTCCATGACCCGGACCCGGATATTATTTCCGGTGACATCGCAGCTGACATTTATTTTCCCCCCCTCCTGGGTGTAATTGATGGCATTGGAGATAAGATTTCCAAACAGACTTTCAAGAGCCATGAAATCTGCAGTGATGGGGGGGATGGGGGATGTCGGTGGTGCGACCTTGAGGGTTTGGTCTTTTGCCAGGGCCCGGGCATTTAAAAATTCACCAATGCCCTTGAGTAGTTCATCAATTTTAACAGGGGTGGACTCCCGGGCCGATGAGATGCCCGCCTCAATGCGGGACAAGTCCAAGAGATCCCCGATGGTGGAGATTAAACCGGCTGTTTTTTCCTTTGCCCGGGACAGCATGTACTGATCCGCTTCACTTGAATCCCCTTCCTTTTCATCCATGACGATTTTTAATTGTTCATGGATGGTGGAAAGTGGTGATCTCAGTTCATGGGTCACCTTTGCCACAAATTCTGATTTTAATTGATCCAGTGCCTTCATGGCAGAGATGTCCATGATGTTCACCACTGCTCCCAAGCACTCTCTTTTTTCTCCCAACACAGGCCGGCACCGGGCCAGGAAAAATTTTCCATTATCGATGTCAATTTCATGGGCAGGGATGTCGGTGTAATCAATATACCTTCCCCGGGAGATGTCGGTGATCAATTGACAAAGGGCGGGGTCTACAATGAAATCTTCAATGGGTAATCCTGGCTTTTTATCTGTGTCAATGTCCAGATGGTGGTAGCATGCCGGATTGATGAGCACCACATTGCCCTGGGCATTGGTGACCAAAACGCCGTCGGGAAGGGATTCAATGATGGTATGGGTTCTACTTTGCTCCGTGTGCAGATCTTCCAGGGTTCTCTTTCGATCCCGGGCAAGGGTTTCTGCCTCCAGGGCTAACTCAATTTTTTCCCTGGCCCGGGACACGGTAATCCTGAGCTGTTCGGGTTGGTAGGGTTTGGGAATAAAGTTGTAGGCCCCCAACTGCATAGCTTCTATGGCGGTTTCCACAGTGGCATAACCGGTGATGACAATGACAATGATCCCCCGCTCCATGGCCATGATCCGTTTGAGCACCTCCATGCCGTCCATGCCGGGCATTTTCATATCCAGGAGTACAATGCCAGCGGGCTGATCCTGTAAGACGGCGAGCCCCTCGTCTCCCCGGGATGCCATGAACACTTCAAAATTCATGCGGGTAAGGATGCGCTGGGCACCTTCCCTTAAACTTTGTTCGTCATCAATAACCAGAATTTTTCCAGGGTCCAACTTGTCCATGGCCAATGCTCCTCATCTTGAATTTTTCTGTCTTAAATTTCCTTTAAGGGAGTTCATGTAAAATAATATACCCAACATCAATGAATTTCATACCGACTCTCCCGAGTGCTGCTTGCAAGAGTGGGTAGTTTTATTATGATGAAGTCCCTAACGCCTTCATGAATTCCGCCGGGGGAACATCCACCCGGGTCCATAATATCAAGGTTCGCCGTGCAGAGTGGGCCAGGGGGATCAGCCCGTCAACAAACTGAATATCCAGCTCCCGGGCTTTTTGTTCCCAGAAGTTGTTTTTTCTTCCATAATTGAGATCAATGATTAACCGGCAGTTTTTAAAAGACTGGCGCTGGATAAATTCATAAAATGGGGGGGAATCCTCCGGGGCGGAGATGGGGGTGGTGTTCACAATGATCTGGGCCTGACTGGGACTTTGATCAAGATGCTCAAGGGTGGTGGAGGTACCACCGATTTGGGTGACGATATCTTCCACTCTTTTTGCCGTTCGGCCAGCAATGTCAATGGTGTCAGCCCGCAGCCAGTTCAGGATAAAGATCACGGCCCTTGCACCGCCTCCGGAACCAAAAATAAGGGCTTTTTTACCGCTTACATCAAACCCCACTTCCTCCAGGGTATCCATGAAGCCGATGGCATTGGTGTTATATCCCTTGAGCTCATCCCCATTGCGAATAATGGTGTTAACGGCGCCAATGATATTGGCTCCCTCCGAGAGAATATCCATGTAGGGAATCACCAATGATTTGTAGGGAATGGTGATATTCGCTCCACTGAAATTTAACGTTTTCAGGCTCTGCATGGCGGCACCTAACTGGTCAGGCATCACCTTCAGTGGCACGTAGGCTGCACTGATGCCGATTTCTTTAAAAATGGCATTGTAAAGGCCTGGTGATTTTGATCGAAATGCCCTTTCGTCGCTGAGTATGCAAAAAATTTTCATTGTATGACGAGAATCCCTTTGTCAAGGCAAGATTCTGCCGGGTTTTACGAAAACCCCCGGTGGACAGCATTGGAAGTAAACATGTGCTGTCCCCCCGGGGGAATGACATCAATTCACCCCCCATTATAACTGGTGCTGGTGGCGGATGTTGGGGTTAAACGGAAAAAAACCGTGGTTTTAAATGCATAGTCGTCGTCCATAAATAACTTGAACAATAATGCTTCATAGTGACTGTAATCACAGCATTGTGGCTGACAAAAATGTATAAATCATTTATGGACAAGCACATAGTAAGTTGATATCGTTTATGAAACCAAAGATTTAACACTTGCGGTGATTTCTTCTGCAGAAGCGGGTTTGGGAAGATAATCGTCCGCTTCCATACTCATACCATCGGCATGGGAATATCGGGTTGAGCCCACATGATCTGCCACGGCGGTGAGCAGGATGACAGGGATATCGCAGGTTTTTTTGTCTGCCTTGAGTTCAGAGCACACTTCATATCCGTCTTTTTCCGGCATCATTACATCCAGAACAATGGCATCCGGCGGGTTGGCCTTTATTTTTTCCATGGCTTCCACGCCATCATAGGCCACTTCCACCTCGAATCCCTCCCTGGCAAGATTGGATTGAACAATTGAAGCAAAATCGGGTTCATCGTCAACAACCAGTATTCTTTTTTTTTCGCTCATAAGTGATCTCCCTGGTAAATGGTTAATAGCGCTTGATGAGTATGTTCTTTTAAAGATAGCACAGGATCTGGTCTGCATTGATGTGCGTCTGCGGTCTTTTATAAAGGTACTTGTTGCCGGTCACCACACGGGGATACGTGCCTGAATCCCTTGTCCAACACATGGTCCCAAAAAAACGTTCGTCAAGTGAAAAGGGGGTGAATGGTGTGACATTCTTTTGATTCGATAGTCTAAATAGAATTTAAAAAATAATCCATAATTAATTTATATAGGCCTCAGTTCGTCATGTCAACCAAAAACTTAGTAAAAAATATCGTCTACGTCTCCGGTGTTTTCAGGGGAAGTTTGATATGAAAGCATGCACCGGACTTTGCAATATTTTCAGCCATGATTTTACCATGATGACTTTTAACAATGCCGTAGGCCATACTGAGCCCCAATCCTGTGCCTTTGCCCTCCTCTTTTGTGGTGAAAAAAGGTTCAAATATATTGGACAGCACGTTTTCAGGAATGCCCGGCCCTGTATCTGTGATGGTTATCTGGAGCATATCTCCATCCTTTTCCATGAAGGTTTTTACCTCCAGCTGCCCCTTGCCCTCCATGGCATCGGCGGCATTGAGAATGATGTTCATGAACACATGGTTCAGCTGTTGAATGTCCGCAGGAATATCAGGGATGGACTTGTCATAATCTTCTATGATTACAATGTTTTGAAATATGGATTGGTTGCGCAGTAAAAAAAGGGTGCGGGCGATGACTTTATTGATGTTCTGGGGTCTGACTTCTCGCTGGGTCTGACGGGCAAATTCCAGAAGTTCCTTGACGATGGCACTGCATCGCTGGGCATCGCGCTGGATTCTCAACAGATCATTGGTGGCATCTTGGGAGAGTTCATGCTCTTCCAGCATGAGCTGGGTGAAGAGGGTGATGCCGCCCAGGGGATTGTTCAATTGATGGGCCACGCCTGCGGCAAGTTTTCCAAGAGAAGACATCTTTTCGGCCTGGAGCAGTTGAATCTGGGTTTTTTCAAGCTCTGCTTCCATTCGTTTGCTTTCGGTGAGATCGTGGAAAAAACCGATACTGGCCACTTCATTCCCCTCTTCGTAAACAATGGATGCGTTGAGACGAATGGGGGTTGGGGTGCCGTCTTTTCGTATGGTCACCTGTTCAAGGGATCGTACAACTCCCTTTCCCCCTTTTTCATGGCTTCTCATTTTTTTCATGATTTTTTGTGCGTCACCAGGGGGGTAAATTTCCCGAATATTCAAGCTCCCAATGGCATCTTCTTTGGAATAAGCGGCTATTTTTGTGGCAGCCTTGTTGAATATGAATATGTTTCCCGTCATGTCAGCGGCAATGACACCGTCCACGGCATTGTCAATGAGATTTCGTAGAAAAATATTAGAAGTGAGTCTTTTTTCGTCAAATTTAGCCAGGGGGGGGAGATCAAAATCCAGGACCCCAATGGATTGCCCTTGGGTGTGGGGGTCATCAATGGGAAACGCATAAAGGCAGGAACAGATATTTTCAGTGTCTTTCAGGGAAACATGCTTCAGTGCCGGTTTGCCGGTTCGCATTACTTCGGCGGCGGGACAATTACTGCAAGGCTTTTTTTTGTTAAAAATTAACTCATGGCAGCAGGGAGGGTGCGTCCCCGGGGAAGGCGTTACATATATTTTATCCGGTTTTCCATCAGCGGCAATCAATTTATAATCCGGAGAGATCACGATGATTTGTTTCTTGATTGTATCAAGGGCCAGGTCGAGATATTTGTTTTTTAATTCCAAATCTTTATCCATAGGATTGCTTCGGCCTCTCTGGTGTTGTTTGCTGCCATTCCCCTGAACGTATCCGGCCAGGAGAATTGGGGAAAAAACTCTACGGAGGGCTGGCCTGTTTGACCTATGTTATAATTCATCTTTTTTTGTGTGTCAAGTCAATCATTAATGGAAAATAAAGAAATGAAAATCGTTTATTTTATGACCCCGGTTATTTATTGAATAATAACTCAATATCCTTGACTTTTTTACTTTAATCTGGAAATGTGGCGATGTTTTATATATATAGGGACTGTTTGTGATGTAATCCGGGAGATTTCATGGGTATGAAATTTCATGGAGAGCTGTAGGAAGAAATAAGTAAGAGGTTGGAATTATTGTTTTCTTATTATTTGTAGGCCCAGCTATTTGAACTGGTCGATGGGGTGGGGCGTTGCTTATTGCCTTTTGATCTGGAAAGGGTGTGTCTGATAAAAACACGATAACCCGTTCATTGAACCCGTTCGTAAAAACACCAGATAAAAGTTGAGTTATAGATTTCAGGGATAAAATTATATGTTGTCTGTATAACAGGAGGATTCATGATTGTAGCAGAGAGAAAACCCTTTGATGAGATCAAAGATATGGTGTCAAGGTACAAGAAGGTTCTCACCGTGGGCTGTGGAACCTGTGTCGCCGTATGTCTGGCCGGAGGGTCCAAGGAAGTGGAAACCTTGAATGCCGAGTTGAATCTGGCATTTGGCAAGGGCGGCGTTGAGCTGGGTGCAGTGACAGTGGAGCGCCAGTGTGATATGGAGTTTCTTGACGAGCTGGAATCCAAAGCCAGTGAGTGTGATGCCTTACTTTCCATGGCATGCGGTGCAGGCATCCAGTTCCTGGCCGAGCGATTTCCCGACAAACCCGTACTCCCGGCAGTGAATACCAGCTTTATCGGTGTGAATCTGGATGTGGGCTGGTACGAGGAAAAATGCCGTGCCTGCGGTAATTGCGTGTTGGATATGACCGGCGGTATCTGCCCGGTTACCATGTGTGCCAAGGGCCTTTTCAACGGTCCCTGCGGCGGCACCAATCAGGGGTCCTGTGAAATTGATCCCGATCAGCCCTGCGCATGGTTTCAGATTTACGAGCGGCTGGCGCGCCAGGGACGTTTGGATCAGATTATTAAACTCTCTCCTCCCAATGACTGGAGTAATCAGAGACCTCGAAAAGTGATTCAGCCAGGCTACGAAGCACGCGTTAAAGCCCTTGATTAGACAGATCCGGTGATGAAACATATTTGATGGTCTCGTAAACGGGCCGATTCTTAAATTCTTGGTGCGCATCATGTCGCCATATGAATTTATTCGGATGCAACATGTTGTTGCGTGAAAATCGGGAATCGATTTCTTAGGGATCATCATATTTAATAAATTCAGGGAGAAAAAAATATGAAATCAGGAAGTAATCTGGAAAAAGTACTCAAAGCTGGACACTTTGCCTTCACCGGGGAAGTGGGGCCGCCAAGGGGAAGCAATGTGGAGGCCCTCCGGGAGAAAGCAAGGCATCTTAAGGGGATGGTAGACAGTGCCAATATTACAGATAACCAGACCGCCATGGTCAGAATGTCCAGCTGGGCTGCATCCATAATCTGTCAGGAAGAAGGGGTTGAACCCAATTTTCAGATGGTATGCCGTGACAGAAACCGTCTGGCAATGCAGGGGGATATCCTTGGTGCTTATAGCCTTGGGATTAAAAATATGCTCTGCCTTTCAGGAGATCATCAGACCTTTGGAGATCATCCCCAGGCCAAGGGTGTCTTTGATATTGATTCCATGCAGCTCATTGGCATGGTGAAAAAAATGCGGGACGAGGGTAAATTCCTGGGCGGTGCTGACATTGACATGCCCCCGAAAATGTTCATCGGTGCGGCGGCCAACCCCTTTGCAGAACCCTTTGAGTGGCGGGTACATCGCCTGGCCAAAAAAATTGCTGCCGGTGCTGATTTTATCCAGACCCAGTGTGTATACAACATGCCTAAAATCCGCGAATGGATCCGCCAGGCCAATGAGATGGGACTCACGGAAAAGGTTTATATCCTTCCCGGCGTTACCCCCATGAAGAGTGTTGGTATGGCCAGATACATGCAGAAAAAAGTACCGGGCATGGATGTACCTGAAGAGATTATCAAACGTCTCCAGGGCGTGGACAAGAAAATGGTTGCCGAAGAGGGAATCAAGATCGCCTGTGAGCAGATTCAGGAATTTAAAGAGACAAAAGGGGTAGCAGGTGTTCACCTGATGCCCATTGAATGGGAACATAAAGTGCCTGAAATCGCTGAAAGAGCCGGTATGCTACCCAGGCCCACAGTTTAACCCAAGAGAAGGAGTTTCCAAATTGAATAGTAAAACCGGAAAAGTGATGGTCATTGGTGGCGGTATTGCCGGTCTCACTGCTGCCTGGGAGCTTTCCAGGCAGAATATCAATGTGGAG
>Ga0307987_1000967_pt1 | contig 16313 bp, 14 predicted proteins | sample EllFjometagen181_FD_203157 | JGI IMG/M metagenome (GOLD analysis project Ga0307987, IMG submission 203157) | Marine microbial communities from Ellis Fjord, Antarctic Ocean - #181 | ecosystem: Environmental > Aquatic > Marine > Unclassified | place: Southern Ocean | collected 2014-10-08
GTAACATTCTGCTGGAAAGTAAAGCCGGAAACGTGGATGTTCAAACAACCGTTCACAGTGATGCAGGTAACATAAGCATCATCGGACAGGTTGATGTCACCCAGGCAGCATCAGGACATATTCTTACCGGTGGTGCCGGTACAATAGATGTGGAAGCGGTTACAGGATCAATCACCATGGTTGATCAATCCAAAGCCACCACAGCCAACAACAATATTAATTTTAAGGCCGGTACTGATATCAGCATAGCCAGCCTGAACGCCGGAACAGCTGACATCAGTTTGGTAACCGGCACTGGAAATATCATTGACAATGGTGACACCGACATTGACATCCTATCCGGAAGTCTGCGGATTGAAGCAGGTGGTAATGCAGGACAGGGTCAAGGCACTGGAAACGGCCATCTGGATACAACGATAAATACCATTGCAGCCATTATCTCAGGCAGTGACGGTATCTTTGTCACCAACACGGGCCAGCTGACCATTGGCCAGGTGGGAACAGTCCTGGTAAAACGGGTTAACCAACTGGCAGGAACCACGGATAAAGCGGCCAATGCCGTATTAAGTGACGTGACCAGCCAGACAAATGGCGGCAATATTGTATTATCTACCACATCCGGCAATTTAATTATCACCGATGGTGGAGACCTTGATAATCTTGGAATCGATGCTGACGGAACCGGTAACATTCTGCTGGAAAGTAAAGCCGGAAACGTGGATGTTCAAACAACCGTTCACAGTGATGCAGGTAACATAAGCATCATCGGACAGGTTGATGTCACCCAGGCAGCATCAGGACATATTCTTACTGACAGTGGAGCCGGCACCACAGATGTTGAAGCCGTGACAGGGTCCATTACCATGACTGATCAGGCCACTGCGAAAACCAATGATGGCAATATCCGTTACAAAGCCAAAACCAATATCCTTGTTTCCGGTCTAGATGCAGGCACTGCCTCTATCAGCCTGATAGCCGACACAGGGGATATCATTGATAATGGCGACAATACGGTGGATATCAAAGCTGGCGGCCTGCGCATCAGTGCAGGAGGCAATGCAGGAGAGGCAACAGGGACCAATAACGGTCACCTGGATACCACTGTGGGCACTCTTGCTGCCAGTGTTACCGGCACTAATGGACTATTTATTACCAACACCTCAGCAATCACCGTTGGCCAGGTGGATACCGTGATTGCCAACCGTGTGACCAATGCCGGAACAACAACCAATGAAGCAGACACTGCTGCCTTGAGCGACCTTGTAACCCTGACCAATAACGGGAATATCATATTGGTCACCCAGGCTGGTGACCTTACCGTCTCCGATGGCGGGGATCAGGACGGCATTGGGGTTGATGCACATGGTTCAGGCAATATTCTTCTTGAAAGTGAAGCCGGTTCAGTTGAAATCGAGGCCATAGTTCAAAGCGGTACCGGTAATATCAGTGTGATCGGTCAGATTGATGTTATCCAGACTGCCGCAGGTGATCTCAGTACAAACAATGGCCCCGGCACCATAGAGGTTGAAGCCAAAACCGGTTCCATCATTATGATAGATGGTGCCGGCACACAAACAAATGGTGGTAATATCCGGTACAAGGCAACTGTCAACATCAGCATCGGCCGACTTGACGCCGGTGCCGGTAACATCAGCATTATTGTTTTAACCGGTAATATTACGGATAATGGGGACATACATACAGATATTACGGCCAATGCTCTGCGCATAATAACTGGAACCGACATTGGAGAACCTGCCGGAACCAATAACGGTCAGATCGATGTCAGCATCAATCAACTGGCTGCCAAGGCAGGTGCTACAGGCTCCATATCTATTATCAACAACAAGGATTTAACCATTACCACGGTTGCAGAAGTAACCGTTAACCGTGTCAATTCTAAAGCAGGAGTGGTGATCCTGGCAGATGGTTCCACCTTGGACAGTGTAAATACCCAGTCAGGGGATATTTTCATTACCGCTACCAGTATTGTACAAAAATCTGATATTACAACCACTGGGGGCCGCAAGGTTGCCCTGACAGCCAGTACTGGTATGGTGACCATGGACCCTGGAACAAAAACAGTTAATTCAGGCGGGTATATTGCCTACTCTGGTAATGGAGGACTTAAACTGTCCATGCTGGACACCAGGAAAGGAACTGTTCAGGCAGACTGGGGTAATATTTCATTAACCGCCCAGGGCGGTACCATAACTGATGCTGACAAGGACGATAAAGTTAATATATTTGCAGATCACCTTGATTTTATGGGCCTGGGATTAACACAAACCGAGGCAGCCAAGTCAAACTACCTGGTGATCCTTGATACCGACATTGGCAGTATCACCTCACTGGATACGGTATATATCACACCGGATATAACGCCGGATGCCAAAGACAATGTAACTGCAAGAGTGGCAAAAGGCGATCAACTCTATATACAGGTATTTGATGCTGATGCAATAGAACTGAATAAAACCACCATTGAGGCAGATGTAAATGATGATTCAAGATTCTTGAAAAGTCAGAGAGAAGAGGATTTTCAACATTTTGAAATCCTGGACGCTGATGCAGGAATGAGCCGTTTGCCTCAGATTGAAACAAACACAGAGGAAGTGATACAACGAGCAAAATTCTTAAATCTGCTTAAGTTCGCTCCTGGGTATGCGGGTGAAAAAGCCCTGCTTATTGATAATAGCGACATGTTCTTTACAACCATAGAATTTGAAGACCTGGGCCTGGCAGATCGTGTGGCGTCACAAGTACACTGGGAAGATGAAGAAAGGTTCTTCTTTAGGTTAGATGTTTCAGACCTTGAAGAGGAAGAGGAAGATAAAGTGCTTGAAACATCTGCAGTTAATATGGGGACATTTCTGGAATTGCAGGAAAATAAAACGGGGACACAACAGGAAAAGCTGGTTCATATTTCAAAAGATAAGATTCAATCAGAAACGAGCTGGATGCAAAAAATTCAAAATATTTTGTCAAAATTAATTAATTAGAAGGAGTAATTAGATGGGTTTAACTAAAAGGGGATATAGCATCGTCTCAATATTAATATGGTTGTTTTGCTGGTGTTTTTTGTCGGTAAATTTGGTCTTGGCAAAGGACGTACCATCAGATGTTGACTATACTCCTCTCAAAATTAATCAATTTGTGGGCATGGTCTGTAAGCAGAATTTTAATATCGTGTATAAAAACCTGGATTTGAAAAAAGCGGTTGAAAAAGTCAACAAAGCCAACTCAATTTTTGAGCCTGATTTTATTGCATCATTTAGCACGGAACAAAATTCTACCCAGACCACGGCTGAAGAATATTTTGACAGAACCTATTCAACCTTCCAACGCAGTGATGAATTCAATGAGGAAAACAGTTTTTATAAAAGCGGGGTTAAAGGATTATTACCCTCTGGGGCAACATATGACCTGGGCCTGTCCTTAACAGACAGTTCCAGCGATCTTGTGGATGATCGGTGGAATAGCCAGGGGATCACCGATCCCAACGAATATCAGTCCTATTTGGGATTAAACGTAACCCAGCCCCTGATGAAAAATGCCTGGAAATCTACCACTGCTAATATTGAAATGGTTGTCAAGGACAAGGATCTCTCTTATCAGGATTATCGTCAGGAAGCGTTAAAGGTTGTTGGTGAAGCCCTAAAGACCTATTGGGAACTCTATTATGCCCAGAAACAATATGAAATTCACAAGGATTCTGTGGATGTTGCCATGGCATTACTCAAAACAAATGAAGAGCGGGTTAAAGAGGGTAAAATGGCTGAAACCAAGCTCTATGATGCCAAGGCCGGTTTATTATTACGCAGGGCACTGCTTAATGATGCCCACCAGAAACTAATCGAAACTCAGAATGCTGTATATACCTTGACCGCTCAGACGCGGGCCCGGGATGCGTCCATGTACTATCCGGAAGACAGCCCGCTTGCAGACAGAGATCACCGTCCTTTGGTCCATAACACCATCATGAAAAATGCATTGAAATATCGTCCGGATTACTTGAAAAAGCTGATCGCTGCTGAAAAACAGAACATTAAAATTGCTTATGCAAAAAATCAGGATCTGCCCCAGATAGATTTTAAAGCCAGTTGCGGACTCAACGGGCTTGCCCTTTCTATTGGAGACTCCATGGATGAAATGACATCAACCGAGCATGTTACCTGGTCTGCTGGTCTTGAGCTGAAAGTACCCCTGTTTGGTGGAAAAGATGAGAAAAGTGAATTAAAGGTGGCACAATATGAAGGCAAACAAACCTTGCTCCAGATAAAAGCGGCTGAGGTTCAACTGACCAATGAGATCAATACCACAATTAACCAGGTGAAGAACGCCCGGAAACAAGTGGAAAAAAATATTGAAATTGTGGATTTAAAAAAAAATTTACTGACCATTGAAACCAATCGCTTGAAAATGGGCCATAGCAATACTCAGACTGTTCTTGAAAGGGAAAAAGAGCTTAATCTGGCCCGAAAAGGCAAAGTAAGGGCTGAAGTGATCCTGGCCAAATCCCTTGTCAACCTCAGCCTTTCTGACGGCACCCTTCTGGATCAGTTTGATATTACAGTGGATGATACAACTTTGGAGCTTAAAATCCCGGCCCTGAATTAAAAAAATGGCTGAACCAGAACCTGCTGTTCTAAATCAGTCAAAAGCCGCTGTTATTAACCCGGCAAAAAATTACATGAAATTTATGGCATCTATCATTTTATATGAAAAGTAAGCGCTCTATAAACCCCATCTTTTTATGTGATTTTACCTGTGGCATATTGAGTTAACTTTAATCTTCAAGGAGGCTCAATCAATGATTGCAGATCAAATACAGGAGCAGAATCCGAATCAAGAGCGATCTCAATACTGGCGAACTCATTTTGAGGAATGGACTCGTACAGAATTAAGCCAAGTAGAATATTGTAGACAAAACGGTTTAAGGCCCAATCGCTTTACATATTGGAAACGTAAGTTTCAAAGAAAAAATTTACCCATAGAGTTTGTCCAGGTTCCCACACAGCCTGATAACTCAATTCTACTTTGCCAAAATGAGAGTAGATCCCCCCCCTGCGACTTATTGTTAAATCTGACTATGCTATAGAAATTCCGGATGGTTTTTCTTGTGTCACTTTAGAACAGGTTTTGTTGACCTTAAAGATGATATAGAAATCCCAGGCCATAAACGGAAAAACCGTGGGCGAAAACCAACTTTTCCGGTACCATAAGTTCAAACTCCTTCAAATATTGTTTCAGCAACTTCGCCATCGAATCCATGACAGGGATGATTCTTGTCTTATTGCCTTTTCCTGTAACCTTAACCGTAGCTTGTTGCTTTTGGAGCCGTATATCCGAAACAGTTAAATCACATAATTCCTGTACCCTGCATCCTGAATCGTACATAATGCTCAAGAGGGCAGCATCCCTTCTCCCTTTTTTTGTACGAACGTCAGGTAGGGAAAGAAGCAATGCCATAGCTTCTATGCTGATATATTCCGGAGCTCTCTTATGGCATTTCTTGATGGGATCGACTGTATTTTCAACATCTCATGCATGACATCAGGATGAACCCTTGCAAGATATTTAGCATAGGCATGAATTGCAGCCAATCGCACATTCCTTGTGGAGATAACATTGCCACGCTGTTGCTCAAGCCATTCTAGAAATTTTTCCATTAGGTGTTGGGTGAAATCTTTGAGGGTAATTTTTTCTGGCTTAATTCCTATAACGGTTTCATAGAAAGAGATCATCAATGTAAACATATCCCGGTACGATGAAATTGTGTTCGCCCTGAGGCCCAATATCCCTGGAAGATACTTTCCCAAGTAATTCATCAAATGGTACGAATAATCAGTAGGTTTCATTTTTGATCACCTCCATTGTCGGTATAATTCCACCACATTGCCTATTTACCTGTTCCATGATGTCAGGAAAAAATTCAGCAGTGAGTCTCAGGTAATACTGTGTTGCATGAATGGATGCATGACCTACATACGTTGATAGGATGGGAAGTGAAGCATATAAATCCATGCCTCGTTTCTGCATTTTTTTTAGAGAATGGACACAAAAACTATGTCTTAAATCATGTTCGCGTGGACCCTTACCTCTACCCAGGTGATGTATTCCAGCAGCCTCCAAACATATCTTCAGATTCGCAGCATCTGAAGCACGCAGTTCGCAGCTAAATATCAATCGAAATAGAATTGGGAAAATCCATTTGCCGGGTTTATATTTTCGCCAATATACCCTGAGTTCATCCAAAAGGTGCTTTGACAAAACAGTGTAACGATCTTTTTTGCCTTTACCTTTTTCTATTCTGATCATCATCCTTGTTGAACGAAGCCGCTATCGCGGCAGAAAAATAAATCAAATAAGTGTATAACTCCTGGAATTGTCCAATTCAGGGCATTTACAAACAAAGGAGTTACCATGAACAAGGCAGAAATGATCAACGACAAATATTTTTTTCCTGCGCATTGACTCACGTTAAATGTAACCATAGCGGTTCTATTGCCTCACAATAAATAATGTTACCCAAAACAGATAATTATAAAATTTTGCAAGTCTCTTCATGGCGCCCATATAGTTTTTTATGGTTCAAGGTGAAAACCGATGCAGAACCATATGGCATACGACCGAATGGAAGCAAAAATAGTTCCAGGTGAACATTGTCGATTCTGCGGTGAAAAGTCTCTACCTTTAGTGAAAACACGATGTTGTGAACAATGGATTTACTGCGATACAGATTTTTTATCTATTCACGGTGGTGGATACTGTCAATTTGAACACGAGCATTATAGTATGTGTCACTTTCACTATAATGAAGGCCATACAGGCCCATGGCAAGAGTGTGAAGAATGTCAGACTTTTTGGAAGGAAGAATATGGGGAATACCCACCAGGTATACGAAACGAACCTAAATATTAAAAAATATGAAAAAAAGGTTTAGTTTTTCTGTTTCATACGTTACCTCCTTATGGAGATAATCTACATCAATTGAAACCACATTTTGTTGCCAAGTGGGGGAAAATTGAGGCGTTGAAAATTGACAGGAATTTTATCTCTATTTTGAGTAGTTGCCGACATCTTTGGAGGATGGTCTTTCTTACTTTTTCGGTATATTCTTCGATTTGCTCTGAAGTCGCAGAATTGGGTTTTGGGACAAAAAAGCTGCAATCTGGTTTGCAGCAAATGCAGCCGAAATGGAGGTGCCCGCATAAATGCCGGGATCGGCCTTGTATCCCACCGGCATATCCGCAAATCCCGGAAGATAAGCGTCCACGAAGTTGCCATAATTTGAGTTTTCCCAGTGTTGGCCGTCCGGTGCCAGGGCGCCAATCCCGATGACAGAATCATAGGCCGCAGGATAAACGGGTCTGCCAGTGGGTTCGTTGCCGGCAGATGCCACAATGATAAGGCCTTTGGATGCGCCATATTCAAGGGTATCGTTAATGAATTGGCTTTTTGTGCTTGAACCCCAGCTCAGGCTGGCAACCCGTGCGCCATTGGCCAGAGCATAGTCAATCCCCTGGATCAGTGCAGTGCTGGAGGTATATCCGTTTTCATCAAATGTGCGAATGGCAATGACCGGATTGGTGCTGTCGGTGTTCTTCTTTGCTCCGAAGGGGGTGACAATACCGGCCGCTATGAGGGCCATCTGGGTTCCATGTCCCAGGGGGTCTGAAATCGGATCATCAGGATTAAAAGAATCCTGGGTTGCAAGGAGATACTCACCGGGCAGATTGCCCGGGGCCAGACCGGAATCAAGAACTGCAATGGGCACTATACCATCGGGCAACGGGTTGAAATCAAGGCGGGTCTCTGAAATGAGTGTTCCCCCCAGCTGTTTTAAAATTTTATTCAACTCTTTGACATCCAAACCCGGCTTGAGGCGGATCAGGATTTCTCCTTTGACATACAAGTATCCGTCTTCCGGGTTGCGGGCGATGTCCAGGGGGGAATTCTTTTTTCGGGGCAGCATTTGATGGGGACTGCCCTCCTTGAAGATATGTATTTCAGCCAGCCTGATCCGGGATGCACCAGATACCGATGCGATTGCGGATTCCCATTTCAGGGCATGGTTTAATGGGGGTATAATGGATTCCAAAGCATTTTGAAGGGATTTGTTATTAAAATTTGCAGAGATATAAGGGTTGAGCCCCGGATCAATAACCACTTTAACCCCTGTTTTTTTTGCCAGGTCATTCATCAGGGTCTGCAGTCTTACCTGGTCCGCATGGAGGGTGATCCTGTCATTATGAAGGGTCAGTTGGTAGGCAATTCCAGGGGATACGAACAGAACCAATACCATATAAAGGATGCTGCTGATTTTGGATAGGTATTTCATGGCAATACCATATCATCGAACCCTGTCCACCAACAAGTGGAAAACGTCAACTGGAGAAAATGAACAAAGGTTGAGTAGACCGATTGTGCTCTACTCAACCCTTGTCGTTTAAATAAGAATAAATCTATCATTCGATCGAAGGATCTGTCTATTCCGAGGCATTCAATTTTGTAATCATCTTCAGGGCATTCATTGCCTCGGGCAATCCGATTTTACCATCGTTATTCATATCTCCCACGGAGGGAATGACCATGGCATCCTCAAAGGAGACTGCGTTTGATGCATTTCGCTGGAAATTATTACCCTCTTCAGCATTAATGAAACCCAATTTTGCTTTGCTTTTGTTCTGTTCCTCTGCAATGGTTTATGAACTGACCTTTTATTAAATCACCCTCCAAAGGATAGGAGTACCAGATTAAAGGCACTCCCTCTTTTTTTTTATCGATCTAACGGGTCCGTTTAAAATATCGGGCTAAGGTGTTCTTGTGACCGACCAGTTTCCATGATAGGTATAATTACCGCCAACGGCCAGTGAAACAACCACGCCATTTCCCGGGTTGAACGTCCAGTTCCCGCTCATGGATAGATCCTGTTTAAACTCCCAGTTTTCAATCGTACCTGATCCGCCAATCGAACTGTTTGAAATGGTTCCGTTCCAGATGCCGACAGGATTAGACTCCGGCCTTACCATGCCTGCTTTTTGCAAGATATGTGAGGACTCTACAATTCCAATTTTTCCATCTCCATTAGACTCTGCGCTGAGAGACAGGTCGCTCTGGTTTATGCCGGTCATCAATTTTAGGGATATAATTGCATCAGCCAGTGTCACATTCCCGTCATAATTGATATCTCCATTAAACGGTTTAATGATAAAGGGGATAGTTACCATGGAAAAGACTGGAGATCTGATATGGCCTGTCCGCTGGATGGATACGACGGAACAGCAAATACATTTTGCCGGAGCTACCGGTACTCACTTGTGTGAGCGAATAGTTGCTCGTGGCCGAAAAGATGATATCATCCTTGACACCCGTATCAAAATCCATCATCAGATACCCAGGTATTGCCCTGGGAATCTGTGGCATCAATAAACAGATCATTGTAGCTGAATTGGCCCTGGGTTGTCAGATTGATCTCGGTAACGTCTTCAGTTGTGATCCATTGATTCAGAGGGAAGTATCGGAAAAACCGGATATTGGCAATGGTTACCACTTCAAGCGATCCTGTTGCAAGGCGGGTTACCATATTTCCATCACTGGCCTGGACAATAAACGATTAGATGCCAGCTGCAAGCGGTGTGGTATCAATTTTCAAGAGTACGCCGCCCGTGTTCTTTACGGGAACCGGTAGAAAGGTTGCACTCGTTCCAGAGGGCAGGCCCTGTAGGGTAAAATTCACACCCGTTGGGGTGGTAAATCCGTTGAGAAAATCAAGACGGCAGACAAATTCAGCGATCTGGCCATTTACAACCACGATTTTTTTTCCAAAACATTCATCGTGTAATTGGGTGAGGTGACATCAAATAAATGGTTGATGTTGCTCTCCACAAAATCCACAGTGACACTGACCGAGCCGCTCTGGGCAGGGCATTAATGGCCACGGCAGCGCTTGTTATAAGCGAGATGTCGTCCACAACAAAAGATCCGTAACTTTCCTTGTCCACTTCAATCTTTACAAGTTTCCGGGCATTGTCCGGGACATTGAGTTTCTGGTAGATGACCGTTCCCGTATAGTAGCTATAGGTGGGTGGATGAAGGTCGATGGTACCATTGGTCAAGGGGAAAATAAAAGCCATGGTATTTGACAGTCTGTTAATATCGTCTGGGAAAAACACTTGCGGCAATGCAACGGGGCGGCAATATATATTTTTATCATATGACCGCACCGGCAACACCCTTTTGAAGCCGGGAATAATCTGTACAATTACGGCAACGGGGATCCCGTCAGCTATCGATATCGATCCGGATGGGGATTTAAATTTGTCCGATGGAATATCCAGCCTCAAGGTTCAGGCCGGAATGGCGGATGAAACCATCAATATTTATGCAGACCTGAACAATGACGGAAAAATAGACCAGGTAGAAGCCCAGCATGCCCTTTAATGGTCTGCCGGGCAACGTATTGCACCATAAATTTTCTCAGGGTAGTGAAACCGAGAAGGTGGATGCGGTGGTTGCCTGGTGTCCAGCATCATCATAGGTATGGAGGATGACCGGGATGAAGAAAACGGGATAGAGGTTGAAATCGCCAGGGCATATGAATCCGGATACCCATGCTGGATGGTGACCCCAATATATCCTTGAAGGGGAAATGCGGGCCGCCGGACAGCAGACCCTATCTGGAGAGAGTAAAGGGTTTCTTCCAAACCGATTTTATCGTCTTTGTTTAAATCTGCTTCAATATAAATTTTTTCCGATGTATTTTTTCCGGTGATGGCACCAAGGCCCAAAATTGCATCTAAAACCCCGGCCTTTTTATCAAAATTAATATCCCCGGAGGGATATCCAATGTAAACATCATCAAATTGGGTTTTTAAATAGCCGGTTTCCCCGGGATCAAGGTAAAGCCTGGACCGAAGAAGTCTGTGTTCGCCATATGGCGGATAGATGGGGGTTACGATTTCATATACCTTTGTTTCACCATCGCAGCTGAAGATAAGTTTCTGGTTTTCAAAATTAATGGAAAGTGTGTAATCCGTATCCAGGGATATGGGCGTTGCAAAGGTGTGGGAGAAAAGATTTGGAAAAATGCTTTCATCGGATGTGTCCGAGCGGTTAACATAGGCCTGGGCGTATAGTGTACCATCACTTCTGTCCCGACAAACGCAGCGGTTTTTCCGTTAACCAGAAATTCAATTGTTTTGTTGCCGTCATAGGAAATTTTTACATTGGCGGGGGTCCCAATCTGCAAAGGGGTGTCAAGGGGTATGGTTCCACTGCCCAGAAGTTCCCATTGCAGGCATCGGATTGGGCAACAACAATGAAATTTCCAATGGGAGTCTTACCATCGGGTTCATATACTGTTACTGATATGGAACCTGTTGAATTGTCCAAGGCTGTCACGCTGTCACGCGGCCTGAAATGGTTTCGCTCCAGGCATCCTGGCAAAATAAAAAATAGAATCCCTTGATGACAACCCTGCCATTACAATGTAGTGGGTGGTTTTTTATCTCTGCTTCTTAACTGGATTTGGCCTTGTCGTGGATTGATAATTGCTACCGATTTCATAGTAATTTTGAGCTGGCATGTCAATGAGAGAAATCCCTATTTTTATATTTTTTTCAAAGCGGTATATCGCCGGGGAAATAAAATCCCCTGGACGACCCAAGGGGCCTATTTCATGGATGGTTTTATCTTCTGTCTTGACAATATAAAAAAATTTGATAGAAGAGTGATGTGTACAAATTAAACAAGAGAATAAATCCAGACAAATGAAATACGGGAGTAAAAAATATTTAAAAATTATTCTCTTGTGTTTACCCGTTGCATTAATTGTATTCCTCGGGATTTTATTTTTTTCTCAAACGGCTCCCCCCCCTGATAAAAATACAGAAAACACGAGAGCCCGGTATGCAAAGCCGATACAGAGCATTACAGGATTTGAATATACCCAGAATTTAGGGTCTAAACGGCTGATATCCATTACCAGCAGACATTTTGCTATCAAGAGAAAAAAAATAGGATTTCTCAGATTTGCTTTGATGAAAGAAGCTGTTTTCTCAGATGCGCTTATTAAATTGTACCTTTATCCGGAAGAAAAAAGCGATACCTCCCCGGACATTGGTGCACCTATCTTAAAAGTTAACGCTGAAGATATTGTAAAATCTCTTGATATACTCATGGCCAAAGATTCAAAGCTTGTGTCCATATTAAAAAATGTTGCCGCAATTATGATTTACCCGGTTAGGATTGAGTTCTATTTCAAAGAGGAGCGGGTCTTATCCATCTCGGCAATGTCATGCGCTTTGGGATTATCAGACAGAAAAATCATTTTCACCCGGAATGTGGTTGTTATTTCCGGGGATAGAAAAATGAAGGTTGACAGACTGGAACTAAATCCTGACAATAGGGCGCTGATCGGAACTAATTATGTTCTCTACACTCCTGAAGGGGAGACATCAGGCAACCACATAACAACAGATTTTAACCTGACAAAGGTTGATTAATAATGCCGGTTTATGAATATACTGCTCTAAATAAAAAGGGAAAAACCATTTCCGGTTTAATCGATTCGGAAAACATCAGAACTGCGAAAACAAAGTTACGCAGCACCGCTATTTATCCGGTTTCAATTACCGAGGTGGATGAGCAGATTGACAGACACAAACAGAGTGTAACCTTTTTCCAGTCAAAAATACGGATTTCGGAAATTTCCATGATGACCCGGCAGCTGGCAACCCTAATTTCCGCAGGATTCCCCCTGACAACAGCCTTGAATACCATGCTTCCCCAGACGAAAAAAGAATCATTTAAACGGGTGCTGTCCAGGATCAAAGATTCCATAGAAGAGGGAAGTAGTTTTGCCGAGGCGCTGGCGAAATATCCGGGAATTTTCTCTAATATTTATCTGAATATGGTAAGGGCCGGAGAAGCTTCCGGAACCCTTGAGATTGTTTTGGAGCGATTAGCGGATATCTCTGAAAAACAGCATCACCTGAACAGCAAGATCAAATCGGCAATGGCGTATCCCCTTTTAATGACCTTTGTGGGTGCAGGTGTTCTTTTCTTTCTTTTAACCGTTATTGTACCCAATATCACCTCCATTTTTGTGGAGATGAACCAGGCTCTTCCTCTTACCACCCAGATTCTGATCAGTACCAGTTCCTTTTTGAGACAATGGTGGTTCCTTATCCTGGGCCTTCTCCTGCTGCTGGTGATTTCATATAATATCGCAAAAAAAAATCTTTCCTTTCAAATATCTGTTGACCGGTTTATTCTTAGAGTTCCCGTGGTTGGGGATCTTGTCCGGAAAATTGCGGTGGCAAGGTTTGCAGGCACCCTGGGAACGCTTCTTGAAAATGGCGTTTCTTTGCTCAGCGCCCTTGAGATTGTCCAGAATGTGACAGGCAATAAAATTATTGAGGCTGCCATCATGGATGCCGCAAAAGAGGTAGAACGCGGAAATGAACTGGGCAGTGCACTAAGCCAGAACAAAAACTTTCCATATCTTGCCGTTCAGATGATCAAAATCGGGGAACAGAGCGGAAGCCTTGAACCCATGCTGAAAAAAACGGCAACCGTTTATGAAAATGAGATTGAAACCACCATTATCGGCATGACCTCATTGATGGAGCCGGTCATTATCTTGATCATGGCATTTGTGGTGGGATTCATTGTTCTGTCAATCTGTCTGCCCATTTTTGAAATGAACCAGCTGGTGAGATGAAAAGAATAATAGCTGTTTTTTTAACAAGCCTTGGGGTGTTTGAAATTTTTTCCTTTATGGTTATTTATTTTTCCAACAAGGATCTCGCCGAAACCATTACCTTACTGAGCCAAACCAGCCACTTGATGGTGCCCAATATCCATGTGCTCCCCTCCCTTGGAAAAATTTTACCCGCTTTTTGTGCCAGCCTTTTTATCACATTTACAGCTGGCGTTGCCCTGTCATTGATCATTTGCCTTGTGGCAATGATCCTGGTGCGTTCTTTGGTTTTTGAATCTTCGCTTTCGTCTTTGTTTTTCCTGGTCTGTCTGGCAGGGTTCATCCTTTCAGGCCTGATCTTTTTTGCCAACACAGATGCGTCTGTATTTCTCAGAGCAAGGGATACTTTTTTATTGTCAAGCAAGCCCGGGACGATACTGAATGATTTTTATTATCGATACACTCCATATGCGGCCCGGGCGATAAACAGCCCGCTGCAGCAGCAGATGAAAATCTGTCGGATTGATTCTGAAATTTCACACGGGTCCGCTTTGAACACGCTTCTTTTAAAATCCGGCTGGATCAATATCCCCAATCAATCAGCGGCAACGCTCATTATTGAAAAAGATTCAGAAGGTCTTGTTTTATTGAAACAAGCGGGAAAAACAATTTTGTCTGTATCCATGGACGATTTTGAGGATGATCCTGTCCGTTATCTGAAAGAATTTTCACAAAAAACCGATACCCGGTTTTTATTAAGGTCCGGTTGTTCGGTCGGTCTTTTGGTGGCGACGCCCTTTGTTTGTTTTATGATTCTGTTCTCGGCGATGTTTTTTTTGTACACCCGATGGACAGGCCATAAACCGGCCATTTATTTGTCTGGAATTTCAATGGTTGCCCTTGCCCTGATCGCTCTTTCCTATTTGAATCCCCCGGTGGTTTCAACAGATATCAGCACACTGCTTGATGCTAAAAATACCCAGGTTCGAACGGAAGCATTGAGAATCTTATATCAAAAGGGAGGCAATATGCGTCAGATTCCAGCCTACCTCAACCGGCCGTCCAACGGAAAATTAATTGCAGAAAAATCAATTGCAGAAAAATCAATTGCAGAAAAATCAATTGCAGAAAAATCAATTGCAGAAAAATACTGGTTGGCAATGGTGCTTTCAAATCCTTATCCTAAAAACATCCCTTATATAAAAGAACTGATAAAAGATGATGCGCTCAATGTGAGGTGTGCTGCCATAAAGGCATTATCTCGATCCGGCTGCTCCCTTGAATCCATCAAATTGTTCAAGGAAATTGTTGAAACAAGTCCCCATTGGTATGAACAATATTATGCCCTGAACGCATTTCGGAGCTGCCAATGAATTCTGATCCAAAGAATCTTGACCCAAAGAATCTTGACCCAAAGAATCTTGAAAATGTGGACGCGCTTAAAATTCTGATTATTTCAACGTTTATCATTTGTGTTTGTGAAGCGGGCGGTGCTCATCTGGGGAATTTTCTGGCACCTGTCAATCGGATTGCCGTCACCCGGTTATTTCAAATTTCGTTATTGGCAGGGTTTCTATATATCACCCCCCATGGGATTTTTTTTGCGGGATTGTCAAATTCTAAACTAGGCCATGGTCTTAAAATCGGACTGGTCTGGTCCCTTGTTTTCGGCGGTGTGGTGTCTGTGGCTGCGCTGGTTCTTTTTTTAAATCAAATAAACCCATTGAAACTGATCGGTTCTGGTCTTCCCCCAAAAAATCTGGCCCTGTTTTTTTTGACAGGCGGGTTGATAGGACCCATTGCTGAGGAGTTCTATTTCAGAGGTATTCTTTATTCTTTTTTGAGAAAATCCGGTGTTTTCATCGCAATGGGAACCACCACCCTTATTTTTGCCTTGTTCCATTTTTCAGGCGACAATCTGCCAATCATTCAAATTGTCGGCGGCCTCGTGTTTGCCGTATCCTTTGAATATTCAAAAAGCCTGATCACACCGATCGTCATTCATTGTCTTGGAAATCTGGCAATTTTTTCCCTCTCTTTTTTCCTTTGAAGATGACCCTTCCCGCTATACACCGGGATCAGAGGGCGGGTCAACCCCATCTTCTCCACAGCCGCATTTTTTTTCGGCATCATCCCGGAAAGCCTGGCATCGCTGTTCTGCTGGCTTTCCCGCAGTTCAGCGGCCCATTGCAGCGCAAAGGCTGCTTCTTGAAATCCGATGCGGCCGTCGCCATTAACGTCTGCGCTGATATCTATATTCAGGCCATCTGCAGACTGACCCGAAAGGATGGGCAGGGGCAGGACACCATCTGATAGGTCAACGGCGCCATCATTGTTGATATCACCGGGATTTTCGCTGCCAAAGGTAGTGGTAGTGGAAAAGAGGATACATATCACCAAAATACTCAAGAAAATGAAATTTTTATCTTTGGGCAGATCTATTTTTTTATTGGCAGGCTTTCCTGGCGCTTCCATGTTTTGAATTTTTCAACAAACAAAGGAATAAAATCGGTAAGATCCGCGATGATGCACACATCTGCAATCCGAAAAACAGGCGCATCGGGGTCTGTGTTTATGGCGACGATAAATTTTGCATCCCTTATGG
>Ga0307987_1000968_pt1 | contig 16307 bp, 9 predicted proteins | sample EllFjometagen181_FD_203157 | JGI IMG/M metagenome (GOLD analysis project Ga0307987, IMG submission 203157) | Marine microbial communities from Ellis Fjord, Antarctic Ocean - #181 | ecosystem: Environmental > Aquatic > Marine > Unclassified | place: Southern Ocean | collected 2014-10-08
GTAAGTGCGTAAGTGCGGAAGTGCGGAAGTGCGGAAGTGCGGAAGTGCGGAAGTGCGGAAGTGCGGAAGTGCGGAAGTGCGGTAGTGCGGTAGTGCGGTAGTGCGGTAGTGCGAAAATTGTAGAGGCAATTCCAAGTAATTGCACGAATTGAGTTCGAAAATTATATCAATTTGACACAGGATAAATATAATGAATAAAAAAGTACATAATCAAATAGTAAGTTTCATCTGGGGAATCGCAGATGATGTATTGAGAGATGTTTTTGTAAGAGGAAAGTATCGAGATATTATTCTGCCATTTGTAGTACTGAGACGTTTGGATGCCCTGCTTGTACCTACCAAAGAAAAAGTTCTTGAAACTGTTGAATTTATGAAAGAACAGAATATAGATGATCTTTCGGCTTTAATATCAGATACTAAATATCCATTTTGGAACACATCTAAATTTACTTTTGAGAGTTTACTCAATGACGCTGACAATATCGACAGTAACTTGGAAGTTTATTTGGATGGCTACAGTCCGAATGTACAGGAAATTATAAATAAATTCAAACTGAGAAATCAGTTGGAAACTATAAAAGAAGCAGATATTACTTATCTGTTAATAGAAAAGTTTGCTTCAAAAGAAGTAAATCTCAGCCCGGAAGAAGCATTGAACGGAAAGGGCGAAAAAAAGGCCCCTTTGACTAACCTTGGAATGGGATATGTATTTGAAGAACTGATAAGAAAATTTAACGAAGAAAACAATGAAGAAGCCGGAGAGCATTTTACACCGAGAGAAATTATTAAATTGATGACACATCTTTTATTCCTACCCATAAAAGGCAAAATCAAAAAAGGAACCCATCTTATTTATGACCCTGCCTGCGGTAGCGGAGGTATGCTCACTGAAGCTGAACATTATGCGGAAAAAATTACTGACCGAAAAGGTGGCTTTAACCTGTACGGTCAGGAAGTAAATCCTGAAACATATGCAATATGTACTTCAGATATGCTTATCAAAGGAGAGAAAACAGAAAATATTGCCTATGGTTCGACTCTTTCAAAAGACGGTTTCCCTAGTCTGAATTTTGATTTTATGCTATCTAATCCACCTTATGGAAAAACATGGAAGATTGATGAAGATGCAATTGTAGATGACAGAGGCAAAAAAGGAAAAGAACTAATAAAAGATAGTCGTTTTGAAGTAGGACTGCCGACTATTTCTGATGGACAGCTGCTATTTTTATCAAATATGATGAGTAAGATGAAACACAATACAGAACTGGGCAGCCGTATCGCGACTGTTCATAACGGTTCGGCACTGTTTACAGGAGATGCGGGTGGAGGGGAAAGTAGCATTCGAAGACATATTATTGAAAATGACTGGCTGGAGTGCATTATTGCTCTACCTAAAAATATTTTCTACAATACTGGCATTCCAACATATGTATGGATTGTAAGTAACCGTAAAGCAGAACACCGCAAAGGCAAAGTGCAACTGATCAATGCACTTGATATCTATGTAAAACTGCGTAAAAACCTTGGGCAGAAAAACTGCGAACTTTCTTCAGAACATATTGATAAGATAACACAGCTCTATCTGGATTTCAAAGAGACTGACATTTCTAAAATTTATCTGAATGAACATTTCGGTTACAACAAAATAACAGTAGAAAGACCATTGCGTTTATCAGTTCAACTCAGCGATAATTCCATCAAATCCCTGCGTTTTGACAATGCAATTAGAGAAGAGATGGCATGGGTTTATGAAAAGTTCGGGGAAAAAGTTTACACAGAACTTAAAGAACTGAAACCTCAAATAGAAAACTATCTTTCTAAAAATGAAATTAAACTCACTTCAGCTAACAAAAGAAAACTGCTAAACCAGGAGTTTTGGGCTGCACAATTAGCTCTGCTTAACAGTGCAAAAAAGCTGCAGAACAAATTAGGCACAGTACAGTTTGATAATTTTAACGAATTCAAAACACTATTTGCAAAAACTATTAAGGAATTGAATCTAAAATTAGATACTAAAGCTCAAAAAATAATACTGAATGCAGTGAGTTGGAAAAATGAAGAAGCAGAACCAGTTATTAAAAAAGTCGAACCATACGGTACTGTTTCTTATGAAGTCGATACAACTCTGCGCGATACAGAGAATGTTCATCTGAATGAAGAGATTCAAGAATACTTTGAACGGGAAGTACTACAGCATATTCCCGATGCCTGGATTGATCACAGCAAAACTGTAACCGGTTATGAAATTTCCTTTACCCGATATTTCTATAATTATGTACCGCCCAGAAGTATTGAAGATATAACTGCCGAAATACTGCAACTAGAAAAAGAGACTGATGGGATTTTAAAAGAAATAGTGAGCGAGTGATATGAAAAACAGTCCAACTAAAAAACCTAATATTTATAAAGATATTTGCATAATTCTTCAATCAGCCCGCTGCAAGGCTCATTCTGTTGTTAATACTGCAATGGTTGAAGCTTACTGGCTTATTGGTAAAAGAATTGTCGAAGAAGAACAACATGGAGAAAATCGTGCGGAATATGGTAAAAGGCTCTTGGAGAATTTATCAAAAAACTTAAATTATGAATTTGGAAAAGGATTTTCTTATGCAAACTTGCGCAACTTTCGTCAATTCTATCTAACCTACCCACAACAGGAAATTCGCTACACAGTGTGTAGCAAATTGAGTTGGAGTCATAACCGCTTGATTATGCGTGTGAAAAATGCCAAGGCACGTCTTTATTATCTTGAAGAAAGTATAGCTGGCAATTGGAGTGTCCGTCAATTACAACGGAATATTAATAGTCAATATTATCAAAGACTACTTTCAACAACAGAGAATCAAATAGCATCTCCTCAAACATTCACACTTCCGAGAAAAAACAATCTGAATACAAAGGAGTTTTTTAAAGATCCATACGTACTGGAATTTCTAAATATTGCTGAAAATAAACTGATAGAGAGCGCGTGATGAGAAGATTAAAACCATACAAAAATTATAAACCTGTTCAATATGATTATCTGTCGGAACTGCCTGAAGATTGGCAACTTTTGCCTAATATTGCTATTTTTCAGGAAAGGATTGAGAGAGGCTTTGTTGATGAAGAATTACTTTCTGTGACCATTGGCAAAGGGGTAATTAAACAATCTGAATTAGCTAAAAAAGACTCTTCAACACTTGATAAATCAAAATATAAACTTATTAAGCCCGGTGATTTAGTTTATAGTATGCGTTTTAGACAAGGTGCTTCAGGATATAGCATTTACAAAGGAATTGTTAGCCCGGCATGCACGGTTTTAAAACCAAAAAAAAATATCAAAATAAATCAAAGATATTTCTATTACATGTTCAGAACGGGTTATTACAAAAACTATGTTGAACATTTTGCTTATGGAATTGCAGATGGTCAAATACCTTTAAGATATGTAGATTTCAAACGCATGTACAGCATTGTTCCCCCGCTCGACAAACAAAATGCCATTGTTGAATACCTCGACCGTAAAATCAATCAAATTCAGAATTATATAAGTAAAAAAGAACGCCTGATTGTGTTATTGGAGGAAAAGAAAAATTCAGAAACAAAACATCTAATAACAAAAGGCTTAGTAAAAGATATTGATTTACAAGATACTGAAACAAAATGGTTTGATAAAATTCCTGCAATTTGGGATTTTAGAAAATTGAAAATGTTTGCTGATTTTGTTTCAAGAGGAACATCACCAAATTATGTAAATGACAATGGAATACCTGTTATCAGCCAAGCCGTATTTAGTACAGGGAGCATCGATAAATCAAAATATAAGTATCAAAAAACAGCAAAAATTGAAAAATTTAAAGGACAATTATTCCCTAACGATGTACTATTAGCTTCGACAGGTGGTGGGGTTCTAGGAAAATCATTTTTATTTAATCTTTCGGGTAAATTTATCGCAGATGGTCATGTCAGTATTATTAGAGATTCTAAACAAAGATTCAATCCTGCTTATCTTTTCTATCTTTTATCAATCAACTTTCAGCTAATTGAAGGATATTTGGGACAAGGTTCTACAAATCAGACGGAACTACAGCGTGAGTGGTTCAGGAATATGCTTTATCCTTTTCCAAAAGTTCAAGAACAAAATGATATTGTTAAGGCTGTACAAACAATAAATGAAGATATAAATAGTATCATTTCCAAAGCCCGTGACGAAGTTGCAAAGATCAAAGAGTATCAGGAGAGTTTAATAACTAACCTAGTAACAGGGAAGCTTAAAGTTAATGTTTAATGGTAAATGGTAAATGGTGAAAATTATTAATAATTAATAAGAGACAAATAAACAATAAATAGACAAAAGAAATGTAGAGATGCAATGCTTGCATCTAAAAGAGACTGTAGACTAGAGACAACTAAACAAAGATACAAGTAAAAGTGAATGGTGAATTATGAATGATAAAGTTAAAAAAAATAAAAATGTGAATACAGAGTTATTACAGACAGAAAAAAATAGTAATTCACAATTTATAATTCATAATTCACCATTATTGACAGAGTTTTTACTGTATAAATCACCAAATGGTGATATAAAAGTTGATGTTCTGCTTCAAAATGAAACAATTTGGCTTCCGCAAAAGAAGATAGCCCAGCTTTTCGATGTTAATGTTCCGGCTGTTTCTAAACATTTAAAAAATATTTTTGAGAGCGGAGAGTTATTAGAAAATTCAGTTGTTTCCATTTTGGAAACAACTGCCTCTGATGATAAAAATTATAACACAAAGTTTTACAATCTGGATGCAATTATTGCTGTGGGGTACAGAGTAAATTCCAATAGAGCTACACAATTCAGAATATGGGCAACAAAAGTTCTCAGAGAATTCATAATAAAAGGCTACACAATGGATGTGGAGCGATTAAAAAATCCCACACCTGTGTTTGGCAAAGACTATTTTGATGAACAGTTGGAAAAGATACGTGACATCAGGAGCAGTGAGAGGCGAGTGTATCAAAAGATTACTGATATCTATTCGGAGTGCAGTATAGACTATGAAAAAAACAGCGATACGACAAAAAACTTTTTTTCGACTGTCCAAAATAAGCTCCACTGGGCAATAACCAAACAAACCGCCGCAGAAATAATAATATCAAGAGCTAATCATACAAAAGAAAAAATGGGTTTAACTTCCTGGAAAAATTCACCAAATGGCAAAATCAGAAAAACAGATGTTTCCATTGCTAAAAATTATCTTGTTGAAACTGAATTAAAACCATTAAACCGTTTTGTCACAATGTACCTTGACTACGCTGAGCATCAGGCAGAAAAAGGTACTCCTATGACCATGAAAGACTGGATTGAAAAATTAGATGCTTTCTTGCAATTTAATAAAGAGGAAATTTTGAATAACGCCGGAAAAGTATCTGCAAGTATAGCAAAATCCTTCGCCGAAAGCGAGTTTGAAAAATATAGCCCCATTCAGGACAGACTGTATGTTTCCGACTTTGACAGAGAAATAAAAAATATACTGGAATAAAACTATGGCATTTACGGACACTTCAGAAAAAGGATTTCAAAAATATATAGTTGAAGAGCTAACTAATGAAGAAAATAATTTGGGTTTTATAGAAAGTTTTTCACGTGATTTTGATAAAGAATTCTGTATTAATACTTCGCAGTTACTTACTTTTATTGAGCAAACTCAACCCGAAAAATATGAGATGCTTAAACGCAGAGGCGAAAGATCCTTTTTAGTTCGGTTAGATAAAAAGATCAGAGAACGGGGCGTAATCGAAGTGTTGAAAAAAGGAGTAAAGCACTTTGACAAAACTATTGATCTGTTTTACCGACAACCATCATCCGCTTATAATATTAAAGATTTAAACAAATTTGATTCCAATATTTTTTCTGTTACACAGGAGCTTGTTTACAGCAAAGAAAATGCATATCGTTTAGACCTGACTATTTTTTTGAACGGTATTCCGATAATTACATGCGAACTTAAAAATCCACTCAGTGGACAGACCGTTCACAATGCCATTCGTCAATATCAGAATGACAGAGATCCCAAGGAAAAGATATTCTCTTTTGCACGCTGCATGGTGCATTTTGCAGCCGATACTGAATTAGTATATATGGCTACAGAATTAAAAGGGAAAAAAACATTTTTTATGCCTTTCAATAAAGGTTTGAATGAAGGCAGGTCAACCGGAAACTTTGGAGCTGGAAATCCTCTTAATCCAAACGGATTAAAAACACATTACTTCTGGGATGAAATACTTAGTAGAAAATCTCTTGCAAACATCATAGATAAGTTTGCACAAGTAATAGAGAAAAAAAATGAAGATACAGGAAAGACAAATAGATTAATGGTTTTTCCTAGGTATCATCAACTGACTTCTGTAAGAAAAATTTTGAATGATGCAAAAGAAAATGGAATTGAAAGAAGATATCTGATTCAGCATTCGGCAGGTTCGGGGAAATCATTTTCTATTACATGGCTTGCGCATCAACTGCACGGTTTGTTCGATTCTTCAGGCACACAACATCTGTTTGATTCAGTTATAGTAGTTACCGACAGAACTATACTGGACAGGCAGCTCAGAGAAGAAATAAAACAGTTTTCTCCAAAAAGAGGAATAGTAGAAGCGATTACAGGAGTAGGAAACAGCAAAACCAGCCAGTTGAAAGATGCATTTGCTAATCGTAAAAAAGTAATCATCTGCACTATTCAGACTTTCCCATTTTTGCTGGATGAAATGGGAGAAATACCAGCTTCAAATTTTGCAATAGTAATTGATGAAGCCCATAGCAGTCAAAGCGGTCAGACTTCTGCTAAAATGAATGCAGCACTTGCTAACAAAAACAATTATCCTGATAAGGATGAAGAAGAGACTACATTTGAAGATAAAATCAATGCTTTGATTGAAAGCCGTAAAATGATCAGCAATGGTTCTTACTTTGCTTTTACTGCAACACCAAAAAACAAAACCTTAGAGACCTTCGGTAGAAAATCTGATGAAACATATATTGATAAAAATGGAGAAGTTAAAACAAAATTTTATGCCTTTCATAATTATTCAATGAAACAGGCTATTGAAGAAGAATTTATTCTTGATGTTCTAAAAAACTATACTACTTACAGTTCATACTATAAACTTATAAAATCTGTCGAAGAAAATCCTGAATTTGATACAAAATATGCTCAGAAAAAATTAAGAGCTTATGCTGAAGGCCATGAGTTTGCCATTGAAGAAAAAACAAAAATAATGCTTGATCATTTTCACCGAGAGGTAAAGCATTTGATAAGAGGTACAGCTAAATCAATGGTGGTTACAAAAGGCATTATTTCTGCTATTAAATATAAACACGCTTTTGATAAATATCTTAAAGAGATTAAATCACCTTACAAAGCAATAGTAGCTTTTTCAGGCACAAAAGAATATAATGGTATTGAATACACTGAATCCGTAATGAATAATTTTAAAAGCTACAAAAATGACATTCCAAAAAATTTTAAAAAAAGTGAATATCGGTTTCTGATAGTAGCAGATAAATTTCAAACCGGTTTTGATCAACCACTTCTTCATACAATGTATGTTGATAAAAAATTAGCAGGAGTTCAAACAGTACAAACGCTATCAAGATTAAACAGATCGTATAAACCCTACAAGAAGGATACATTTGTTCTAGATTTTTTTAACGAGGCAGATGAAATTAGAGAAGCTTTTGGACCATATTATACCTCAACAATTCTTAGTGAAGAAACAAACCCAAACAAACTTAATGATCTGGTTGATGCTCTTGAAACATTTGAGGTTTATACTGAATTTCAGATAACAAATTTTGTTGAAAAATATGTTAATGGTGAAGAGCGTACACAGCTTGACCCTATCATTGATAAATCAGCTTATATTTTTAAGAATGATTTGAATAAAGACAACCAAATAGATTTTAAAATTAAAGCAAAATCATTTGTAAGAGTTTATAGCTATTTAAGTAAAATTCTGGATTTCAATAATCAGGATTGGGAAATGCTCTGGTTGTATCTTAAATATTTAACTCCCAAACTGTACATTGAACAATCAGATGATCTTTCAGATGGAATATTAGAAGTTATTGATATGTATAGTTACAGACCTTCTAAAATAAGTACTCAGAATATAAGTTTAGTTGCAGACCCCTGCGAAATATCTCCAATCCCAGTTGATGCTGGTGGTAGTGAAACCGCACCGGATCTGGATACACTTGAAAATATACTCAATGTATTTAATCAAAGATTTGGAGATATTGCCTGGGCAGATAAAGATAAAGTCCATCAAATTCTGACTGAACAGCTTCCTGCTGAAATGAAAGCGAATAAAGATATAATGGACAGTATAAAATACTCAGACAGACAAAATGCAAAAATCAGTTCTGATAAAAAACTGGAAGAAATAATGCAGCAGTACTTATTCAGTCAAACAGAAATATTTAAAAAGTTTACACAGGATAAAGACTTTCAAAGAAGATATAAAGAATTTATTTTTGATACTTTGTTTCAAACAAACACGAACAATAGAGCAAAGTTGTAAATCAACAAATCAACCCGTCTTCACTGCGTTACGCGGTGGCAGGCAAATCAAGCAAATCAAAAGACTATGACATATTTCAGAAAAAATATTGAAGAAATGCAGGGGTACACTCCCGGTGAACAACCAAAGACGACGCATGCATCGTCTCTACAACCAATTAAATTGAACACAAATGAAAACCCCTACCCTCCATCACCTGAAGTTGAAAAGACTTTAAAATCTATTGATTATGAAAAATTGAGGTTATATCCCAATCCAACTGCAGATAAAGTTCGAAACACAATAGCTGATATTTATGGAGTTAAATGTGACAACATAGTAGTTGGTAACGGTTCTGACGATATTCTGACTGTTGCAATAAGATCTTTTGTAGGAGAAAATCAAAGCATTGCATGTTTTGAACCAACATATTCACTATACCCAGTGCTTGCTAAAATTCAGAATGCTACAACTTTAAAGATTGAACTTGATGAAAACTTAGGGTTTGCATTTCCAATGGAACTTACCGACAATACTTCTGATTTGTTTAAATCACTAAATAAAGTAAAACTTTTTTTTATAACACGTCCAAATGCACCAACTGGTACAGTTTTCGATATCACATCCATTGATAAATTCTGTGCTATTTTTAAAGGTATAGTTTTCATAGATGAAGCTTATGCTGATTTTTCAGAAGATAATTGTCTAGAACTTCAGAAAAAGTATTCCAATGTAATAATAGGCCGAACCTTATCAAAAAGTTACTGTTTAGCAGGAATCAGACTTGGTTGGGCAATTGCCGATAAACAGGTTATTAATGGAATGATGAAGGTAAAAGATTCATATAATATTAATTATATTACACAAGAACTTTCAGTGGCTGCACTGCTTGATCAAAATCATCTAAATAAGACAGTTTCTAGGATCAAACAATCAAAAGAAAGACTTGTAAACAACCTTATAAATCTAAATTTTTCAGTGATACCATCAGAGTCAAATTTTATTTTTGCTTCCCCTCCTGATAAAAAAGGGAGTCAACTCTTTGAATTTCTAAGAGAACGTAATATTATAGTCCGTTATTTCCCAGGAAAAATTACTAGTAAATATATTAGAATAACTATTGGTAAAGACAAAAATATTGATAAACTAATTGAATGTTGTAAAAATTACATCAAATTTTAACCACAAAGTAACAGGGAAAAATAATTATCATGTAGAGACACAAAGCCACTAAAAAATTATAAAATAAGACTTTAAACCTGCTCCAGATATTTAGCATAAAGGTTAAACAAAAACTCTATACGGGCAGTTTCATTTTTAAAGGCCTGTGGACGATAACATAAATCTACAGATCTGTCAAGCTCTTGATGTGCCTTAACCAATTTGGGTGGCATTGTTAAAGGATCGTATAAATCCGCCAAACTACTTTCAGGAAATTCTGCTCTTACACCTAAAACATATTGTGCTTTTTCTTTCACTCTATTTTTGTTCTTTTCACTTGGAGCTTCTGGCCAAGGAAAATTATTATATACAGCTGGAGAATAGCTAATGTCACTTTTCATTCTTCCACATACACATTTTGTCCATGCCATATGCATAATTGATTGCAAGACTCCAAATAGATAAAATGAAGCATTAGGAATTATCTGTAATTTATTACTACAAATAATTTCAGATGACAAAAAACCGATTGGTATATACCTCCTCTTTTCTGATGACACCTCAGGCACTACAAGATAGTCGGTACTTGGTTGCCTATCTTGAGTAAATAGAGTAGGATAGACTGCATAATTTCGAACAGAAGATGTTGGACTTTTTGCTCTTGATTCAGCTACAGCTTTAACCCTATTTAATACATTTGGTAATTGATTCAATTCCATTGGAGATATATTTTTCAACCAGAGACAATACCGTTTTCTATTATTAATAAATTCTGCTGCACCTATATAAGGCATTATCCATTTTTCTGCTTCAGGCTCTACTTTAATAAGTTCGTCTCTTTCCTGTAAACTTAAAACCAAGCTACCTCCATCCGTTGGTTGACTTCCCTTAAACATCTCTGGAAACATAGATAAATTTTTACCTCTAGCTTGTAAACTTATATCACAAGAATTAATCAAATAACTATTAATATTTTCAGCATAACTAAGTGTGGGGTCTGAATTAACATTAGGATAATCATAAATCGGTTTCTTCTTAGGGTTATCCAACCCAAAACCAATAATCACAACATGAACTTGAGCTTTACCTCTTGCTTTATTCATCCATTTAAAAGTTTTATGTGCAAATAGAATATTAATATTGTACCGTTTCAATTCATGCCATAAAATGGCAGGTTGTTCGCCTTGAGTAACTGAATTAGTAGTTACGAAAGCAACCTTTAATGTAGTTCCTTGAATATATTCTGCCGCTTTTTTATACCAACATGTTGCATAATCCAATCTTCCTGTACGTCCATCGTTACTCCATACATACTTCATGTCCTCTTGCTGTTCTTTATTTCTCTTTTGATGACCATGAAATGGAGGATTACCGAAAATATAATCTACTTTCCCTCGATTTTTTATATTCCATTTTTTATCTTCGATTGGCAGACTACCCTTTCTTATATTAACATCTTTCGTATATATATTTATAGTTTGGTAATGTGCTATGGGTTCACTTACCTGTATTATGTTTGTCTGTGAGGCTGTAATATCTAAAGAACTCCCTTCAACCAAACTGTTCCAGTCAATTCTCAGTGCATTCCCATGAATTATTTTAGCAGATTTTTTTAATGGAAGACGAGCAAAATACTGACCAAATTCTTCAGAAATTTTCATATTCATCTGATGATCAATCAACCATAGACCGACTTCAGCAATGCGAGCGGCGAATTCTGTATACTCAATTCCATAAAACTGATCTACATTTATCAATACAATGTCAGAAATATCAAAAAAAGAATCACCTTTTTTATATAATTCTCGTAAAATTTCCAACTCAAGTTGCCTTAATTCCCTGTAAGTTATTATAAGAAAATTTCCACAACCACAGGCAGGATCAAGAAATTTTAGTAAAGACAGTTTTTTATGAAATTCATTTAGTTTCGGTTTAATTGATTTTATTTTTTCAAACTCCGCTCTGAGTTCATCAAGAAACAAGGGTTTTATAAGTTTCAGTATATTTTTCTCTGAAGTATAATGTGCACCAAGATTTCTCCTTTCTTCAGGGTTCATTACTGATTGGAAGAGTGACCCAAATATTGCAGGTGAAATCTGCCCCCAGTCCAATGCTGATGCTTCAAGCAGAATATTTCTCATATTAGAGTCAAAAGCAGCGATGGGTAAAGACTCTTCGAAAAGTTTTCCATTTATATAAGGAAATGCATTAAGGTGTTCATCAAGATTTTTTAACCGTTTTCCTAGAGGTGTATTAAGTACCTGAAAAAACTGGGCAATTAAAGCACCCAATCCACTTCCGTCTTCATTAGTTTTGAGTTCAATAAACTCTTTAAATATGTCTTTTTCAAAAATACCTGTATCATCAGCAAACAAAACAAAAAGTAATCGGACAAGATAAACTTCAAGATGGTGCCCTTCATAACCTGAATCCTTAAGCAGATCATGAAACTTACCCATTAATTCAGCCGCTTTAATATTAACAGGGTCTTCTTCCTTAAAAGTCCTTTTTTGATAACCAGCAATAAACCCGAATAGTTTTACATTTTTATAAAAGTCATTTATGTGAAATTCATTTTCTGAATTTTCCTCAAGATCATAAAGTTTGATATTCTCAAAATCTGAAACAATAATATATTTAGGCAGTTCGTTTTCTTTAAGTCCTGGAAAATAATCCACCGCCTGTCCGTAGGCTCTATTCAAATCTTTCCCTTTGGACTTATGCTCAACAATGACCATTCCTTTCCAGAATAAATCAATAAAACCCTGTCTGTTTCCAAGTTTCTTAACTGGTTCTTCAAATGAGGCTATACGTCTTCTTGAAATGCCAAATACGTTAAAAAATTCGTTCCAGAAAGTGTCTTTTTCTGCACGTTCTCTTTTTTCATCAATCCACTCATTTGAGAATTTTAATGCTCTGTCTTTTATTTCATTCCAGCTTAATACCATTTTCAAATTCTCCATTTGAATTATTTCAGTATGTCCAAACTTATTATTTATATAAGACACTATAAAATAAGTTTCTACAAATAAAGATTAGACAACTTTTCTTTCATTTTATTATATTTATGATATTGTTTCAGTACTAAACATTAAATTATCTGCTGATACATGTATATTTAAAAAAAAGTTTATATAAAAAAATATTCTTTGTACTCTTTGCGATTACTTAGAGTGCTTTGCGGTTAAATAAATTAAGAAAGTCATAAAAATGTCATCAAATTTTGAAGATAAAAAACCTGAAATAACATATCCATGTGAATGGGAATTCAAAATCATCGGTACAGATGAATTGTTAATACGTAACGCTGTTGAAGAAATAATTAAAGACAGAACGTGCGCTGTAACAAATTCTAACAAAAGTAAAACAGGTAAATATATCAGTTTAAAGTTAAAGTTTACCCTTTTAAGTAAAAACGAGAAAAATGTTTTCTATTCAAAGTTTTCTAAGCATAAAGAAATTAAATTTATTTTGTAGATAACAGTAATGTAATATCATTGATGAGATATTTACTCTAACACTATGAAATATTATTCAAAAATTATTTTTATGACTTTGAACAAAATTAAGTTTCTAGAGATATACAAACCAGATGATTGCTATAACTTTGTTAATGCAACATTCAAAAGGAGCATTAATAAAATTGCGCTGCCCTAAATGCAAAGTAAATAACTCCGACAAAGCTAATTTCTGTATTAGCTGCGGTACTTCATTGAAATTACAACAGTTTCATAGACAATCCAGAAAACTTTACACTATACTATTTTGTTTGATTATTTTGATTTTTTTAGGTATTGTTGTATTAAAACTTGCTATACGAAATGAGAAATCTTCAATTTCGTCTTCAGATTCTGATACTTCACTCCCTTATCAAACTTCCTATGATGGTACAACCTTAGATTTACGACAAATACTCATTAAAGGGAAATTTACAGTTAAAGATAACCAAACAAAAACAACTAATCATTTAATCACCACTTTAATGAGCGGTAACTGGATAGCTGCTCCAACAGTCATTTGTACCGGTGGAGAAGATTGGTATTACTCAGCACCAAAAATAAAAACCTCAAAAATCATTAAAGGAATTTGCAGACCTGGCGATCCTGTTGGTCTTTGGCAAGTAAATACAGACATTGAAACTCCATTACCTGAATTAAAATCCTGGAATAATAGACTTCAACTTTACTGGTATTCTTATGACTCTACCAAACCGTATCCAGAACAAATCATCATTGATTCAGACATTACAGAAGCAGGTTTTTTTAAGTATTTTCCACTTTCAAAACAATTTCTAAAACCAGGAGTCTTGCTGCAAAAAAACAGACTCGGGCAATCTGAAAATAATAATAACGATTTATCATTAATTAAACCTTCAAACTATTATAACATTGTAGGTTGGACTTTTGGCAAAATATTTAAATTTGCGTATTTATGGTGTGGCCCAGATGGTAATAATCTAGATTTTGAAACTACTGTCTCCTCATATTATCAATCAAACTTTGAGAACAGCAGAGAAGCTTTGTATAACAGAGGAATGAGCGTTGCCAACAATAATCCTCTATTGAAACTTGACCTACTGACTAAAGGAATATGCCAACCACAAACACTTGCTTTAGAAGATACACCCATACAACTTAGAAGACCTAATATAATTAAAACTATAATTAATCTTTCAAATGAATTATCAGAACAAGGTTATAAAGAAGAACTAGCAGATATTCTCACTCCTGAAGTAATAATTAAAACGGATAATATCAGGCTATTTGAAATAGCTATTTATTCAATCTCATCCTGTTACAGTTACGCAGATACCATTCAGTTCATAGATAAAGTTAATAATAATTTTAAATACTCAAATATCAATGATAAAAATAGCATTCAGGAATTTACAGTCCAGCTTTATGGCAACTGGTTAAATGAATTAATCCATAATAACAATGCAGATGATGCTGCTACAGTTTACCAACTTGCATTGAAAGAATTCCCCAATAATCCTGAAATCCATATCAATGGAGTAAAACTTGCAATTATAAATGATAACTGGAAATTAGCTGAATTATTATTGAATTCAGTACAGTATCCAGCACACATGTCTGACAAAATTAAGTTATTAGAAAACGATATTTCAGAACTAAAAGGAGCAGAAGGAACAATTTTAATCAGATTTAAACCCGGATCAAAACTTATACCTGTACAGGCTGTCTTAAATAATAAATTCACTCAGAATTTCCTTCTTGACACAGGGGCAACACTAGTCACGATCCCAAGGTCTACCTTAAATTCACTAGGCATTAGAACAAACAGAAACATCCCTAAAAGAAGAGTCTCCACAGCCGGAGGGTTTAAAATAGCAAAAGAAGTAATATTAAAAACAATATCAATTGGTAACTGGCCTGTTCACAACATAAAAGCGCTTGTACTTGACCTACCAGGTAAATCAAATTTAGGACTTTTAGGCTTGAATTACCTTACCAATTTTCATATTGAACTGAATAACAAAAAAGGGATCCTAAAACTAACACCCAGATAAAAGCGGTAAGTCGGTAAGTCAGTAAGTCAGTAAGTCAGTAAGTCAGTAAGTCTGTAAGTCTGTAAGTCTGTAAGTCTGTAAGTCTGTAAGTCTGTAAGTCTGTAAGTCTGTAAGTCTGTAAGTCTGTAAGTCTGTAAGTCAGTAAGTCAGTAAGTCAGTAAGTCAGTAAGTCTGGCTCTTCGGTGCTTTAAACAGTAAATATCCAGAACTCATTTGAACTGAAGCAAAGCCCACATGCATAAGTGGATTTTGTTTAATATTAACTTTTGGAGTGCTGAATCCTGCCTTGCAGGACAAGATTAGTTCTTGTCACGCTCTGCGTGATTTCAGCTTTACTTTTTAGGCGATTAGATTCGCTGGTTTTTGTTGACAACATACACACGGTATACGCTTTACATGGCGAATCGAATCGCCAAAACATAAAGCGATGAATCTAATCATCGCACTCCTAAAGAATCTGGTAGATTCAATTAAAAAATCAATCTATACTTGTGGGCTTTTTGGAGTTCTGAAATATCATAGTAGTGAAGTCAAAAATACAGTATTATTTTAAAATACTTTATCATAATTATATGAGATTTTGAGCATAGAGTTAGAGAAAAACACACTCAAAATACATACTGTTCAAAACTACGAAGAACCAAAAAAAAGTAAAGATATTCATTCAACATCATTTCACCACCTGACAATTTAACTAATTCAGGATCAAAAATATGCATTTCAGTTTCAGAATACAATCTTTTATCTGCAAGTAATTCTTTTGTAATATCTTTTCCATTAAGTGTAAAAATCCGAGCCTAAAAGGCCCGGCATTGGTCTCCCACTGAAAGGGGGTTTTAGCCTTCACTCTTAAAGAGCCAAGGTAAAGTCAAAAATATGCCTTCGACAATAATCCTGTGCCTTCAGCACAGAACATGACTATCATCAGATACCTGGGGCTTCAGGCTTCGTTCTCGCGTTCGCGAAACTACGCCCCGACAAGAAAGCCGCCAGGCTATATTATTATATCGCTCTGCGATTTTTTACGCGGCGAAGCTGCATAATTATAAAGCCTATGGTTTTAACGTATGTAAATAAAATCATTGTGATTTAT
>Ga0307987_1000969_pt1 | contig 16298 bp, 10 predicted proteins | sample EllFjometagen181_FD_203157 | JGI IMG/M metagenome (GOLD analysis project Ga0307987, IMG submission 203157) | Marine microbial communities from Ellis Fjord, Antarctic Ocean - #181 | ecosystem: Environmental > Aquatic > Marine > Unclassified | place: Southern Ocean | collected 2014-10-08
GCATCCCCGCCCAGTGCGCCTGGAACGACCCCAAGAACGACATCGTCATCGCCTCGGGCCCCATGGGCGGCACGCCCATCTACCCGGGCAGCGGCAAGAGCATCGTCACCTCCATCTCCCCCACCACCGGGTCGGTGATCGACTCGAACGTAGGTGGTCACTTCGGCCCCTTCCTCAAGTTCTCCGGCTTCGACGCCCTCGAGCTGCAGGGCAAGTCCGACGTGCCCCTGCTCATCCTCATCGACGGCGACGAAGGCAAGATCAGCTTCTTCGACGCCTCCGACCTGCCGGCTGACGCCTACACCATGGCCGAGCAGCTGCACCATCGTTTCGCACCCGAGCGCCTGCAGAGCATCTCCGTGGTCAACGCTGGCCCCGGCGCCAAGCACAGCCTCATGGGCTGCCTCAACTTCTCGTTCTGGGACCGCGGACGCAAGGCCATGCGCTACAAGCAGGCCGGTCGCGGTGGCATCGGCACCGTCTTCGAGGACAAGAACATCCGCGCCGTGGTGGCCAAGTTCTCGAAGCCGCCCCGCCTCGAGCTCAACAACCCCGCCGACATCGACCAGGTCAAGGGCGCGGGCAAGTCCCACACCCGTGAGATCAAGGATCTCGACGGCAAGCAGAACGAGATGAACCGCCTGGGCACCACCCATCTGATCCCCATCATGGTCGACTACGACCTGCTGCCCTGCAACAACTTCCGCTACGGCGACGACCCCCGCGCCGACGCGCTGGGCCCCGAGGTCTACCGCAAGAAGTTCCACAAGGGCTTCGACGGCTGCTGGATCGGCTGCACCATGGCCTGCGCCCACTGCGTGCAGAACTTCGTGCTCAAGTCCGGCCCCATGAAGGGCGAAGCGGTGTGGGTCGACGGCCCCGAGTACGAAACCATCGCTGGCTGCGGCTCCAACAACGGCATCTATGACCCCGACCACGTGCTCGAGGCCAACTTCTACTGCGACACCTACGGCGTCGACACCATCAGCTACGGCACCGGCATGGCCTTCGTCATGGAGGCCTTCGAGGCCGGCCAGATCACGGTGGAGCACACCGGCGGGCTCGAGCTGAACTTCGGTAGCTCAGACGCCGCCCTCGAGGTGCTGCACCAGATGGCCCGCGGCGAAGGCTTCGGCGCCATCTTCGGCCAGGGCATCCGCAGGATGAAGGCCCACTTCGCCGAGCACTTCGGCGCCGACCTGGCGTTCTTGAACGACATCGGCATGGAGTCCAAGGGCCTCGAGTACTCCGAGTACATCACCAAGGAATCCCTCGCCCAGCAGGGAGGCTACGGCCTGGCCCTCAAGGGTCCCCAGCACGACGAAGCCTGGCTCATCTTCCTGGACATGGTGCACAACTTCATGCCCACCTTCGAGCAGAAGGCGGAAGCACTGCACTGGTTCCCCATGTGGCGCACCTGGTTCGGCCTCAACGGCCTGTGCAAGCTGCCCTGGAACGACGTGGTCCCCACCGACAACAAGACCAGCTTCAACTACAACGACCTGCGGTGGATGGCCATCGACGGCAAGCGCTACGCCAACGCCGACCCCAACTGGAACGACCCGGCCAAGGTCAACAAGCACCTGTCCTGGTACGCCGAGTACTTCTCCGGCACCACCGGCCGGCAGTCCAGCCCCAAGGACCTCATCGCCATGAGCGAGAAGGTCTACAACTTCCAGCGCATCTTCAACCTGCGCCAGGGCTACGGCCTCCGCGAGCACGACGCCATCCCCTACCGCTCGGCCGGTCCGGTCACCGTGTGGGAGTACGAGTCCCGCGCCGACCGTTACGACGGCCAGCTGCTGGAGACCTGGGGCCTCGACCCGGCGGGCAAGACCACCGAAGAGAAGGTCGCCATGCTGCGCGTGAAGCGCGAAGGCGCCTACGAAGACCTCAAGGACGCCGTCTACGCCCGCCGCGGCTGGACGAATGACGGTGTCCCCACCGTGGCCAAGGTCAAGGAGCTGGGCATCGACTTCCCCGAGGTGCTAGAGCTGATCGGTCCCCACCAGGAGTAGCTCTCCACCTTGGCAGCCTCTTTCGGCTGGAACCCAGGCAACGCCCGTCGGCCCAAGCCCCCCTTGGACCGACGGGCGAAGCTGCTCCTCATCCTGCTGGGAGGCGCGGCGGGCACGCTGATGGTGGGCACACTGATGACCGCCTGGGTCTGCGACGACGCCTGGTTCAGCCTCCGGGCCGCCTGGAACCTGGTGCACGGCTACGGCCTGGTGTCCAACCCGGGTGAGCGGGTGCAGGCATTCACCTCGCCCCTGTGGACCCTGCTGCTGGTCCTGCCCATGGTCACGGGGCTTCCCGCCTACTGGGCGGCGCTGCTGCTGTCGGCGCTGTGCGCGGGGGCCACCGTCGTGTTGGTGGTCAAGCGCGGCGCCCCGGGTCCCGGCGGCGCGGCCCTGGCTCTGACCCTCCTGGTGTGTTCCAAGGCCTTCCTGGACTTCTCCAGCTCCGGACTCGAAAACCCCCTGATCCATCTGCTGTACCTGGGCTTCCTCATCCGCTGGGCGCGCAACCCCCACCTGCATCCGCGGGTCCTGGGCCTGCTCGCGGGCCTGCTGCTGCTCACCCGGCTGGACCTGGCCCTGCTGGTGCTGCCGCACCTGGCGGTCATGGCCTTGGGCAGGCGGGGCCTGCGGGCTCTGGGCGGCCTGGCGCTGGGGCTGACGCCTCTGCTGGCGTGGGAGCTGTTCTCGCTGCTGTATTACGGATCCCTGCTGCCCAACACGGCCATCGCCAAGCTGGGTGACGCGGGGCTATCCCGCGGCTTCCTCATCGACCGTGGGCTGGCCTACCTGCACGAGGGACTGGCCTGGGATCCCGTCACCGTCCCGGTGATCGGCCTGGGGGTGCTGCTGGCGGTGTTCGGACCGCGTCGCACCACCCTCCCCACCGCCGCTGGGGTGCTGCTGTACCTGGGCTACGTGGTCTGGATGGGCGGTGACTTCATGGCCGGGCGCTTCCTCGCAGCGCCGCAGCTGGGCGCAGCGTTCGTGCTGGCCCAGCTGCCGTGGTGGAAGCAGCCCAGCAAGCTGGCGCTGGCCCTGGCGCCCATCATCGCTGTCATCGCGCTGTCTCCCCGCTGGCCCCTGCGCAGCGCAACCATCGCCCAGCTCGACCCCGACACCCACGGCTACACCGAGCGCCAGGTCGCCGACGAGCGCCTGGTCTACCTCGAGCGAGGCGGGCTCTGGGCGCGGCTGTCCCGGCACGAGCTCCTCGCCGACGCCGTGGACGGCCCCCACGACCTCATCGTGTTCGAGGAGGTCAACGGCTACAACGCCTTCATCGCCGGGCCGGGCTGCCACGTGGTCAACCCCTACGGCCTGTCCGACGCGTTCGTGGCTCGCCTACCCGCGGACCCACCGGGGCAGGAGCGAGCGGGACACGTCACCCGCACCATCCCCAGCGCCTACCTCGACAGCATCCGAGCCGGCGACAACCTGCTCGAGGACCCCACCCAACGCATGCTGCTGGACGACCTGTGGCTGGCCACCCGCGCCCCCCTGATGGCGCCGGGACGCGGGGCAGCCATCCTGCGGCTCATGGCTGTGCCATAGCGGCGCTCCGAACCGCACCGCAGCCGTGGTATCGTGCCTCCGATGCGCTGGTCACGGCTTTGCTTGCTGCTCCTCCTGAACGCCTCGCTGGCCACGCCGGCGGGGGCCGCGTCGCGCAATGCCGTGGCTCGCGTGACGGGCTGCGGCCCCCCGGCCCTGGCCAGCTTCGTCACGTCCTGGGCCGATCCCCATCTGCTGGCGCTCACCACCTACGACGCCGTCACCGGCCCCGATGGCGAGCCTTGCCCCCACCCCGTGCTGGTGCTGCCCCAGGGCGCCGGACGCCTGCTGGCCCGGGTAGGTGCCCGCCGGGCAGCCGACGATCTGGCCGCCCTCGAGATCCTACCAGACCAGCCGCTGCCCCCTACCCTCGAGACCCTCGTGGTCGGGGACCGCACGAGCTTCGACGCCGTGCTGTACGGCGACCGCGCGGTGATGGTGCACACCGACATCGACGACAGCGGCACCGTCCACGCCCGCTTGGGACGCCTCGAAGGAGCCGACCGCACCGGCTTCGACATCGACTGGCTGCACAGCCTGACCTGGCCTTGGCTGCCCGGTGCCCCGGTGGTGGGCGACGACGGCATGCTGCTAGGCATCCTGGGCAAGCCCAGCGACGAGAAGGGACCCGCTCGGGGCACCGGCGGTTCCATCCACGCCTTCCTCAACCTTCACTATGAGCTGCGCCGTCCCACGCCGGCCCGTCGCTACGGCATCTGGCTGGCTCGCCTACAGGGAGACGAGTCCCTGGACGACTACTGGCGCCTGGTGCACGCCATCCGGCGGGAGCTACGGCGCACCGGGCTGGAGCCGAGCCTGTGGGAGATCCGCGACCTCGGCCTGGTGATCGACTCGTCCCAGGGAGAAGTGGAACAGCAAGCACTGCTGCTAGGGGGCTCGGTCAACGCCAGCCTGGTGGTGGCCACCACCTGGGACCAGGGCATGGACAAGGTCCGCCGTCACCGGGCGATGATGGTCCAGCTCTCCCGTGAGCCCGCCATCGGTGAGCGCGCCATCGATGCCGATCCGGCGGGCAACGGCCGCCGCTCGGAGCTTCTGGTGCTGCCCACCGATGCCGCCGCGAGCCCCAAGATGGTGGCCCAGGCCGTCGCCGCCATGGCCGCAGCCGACATCGTGATGCTCCACCCCCAAGCCCAGGACAAGCCCGGCCGGGCCCTGGCGCATGCCCGAGAGCGCCTTCACATCCTGCGCCGAGAACACGAGCGCTGGCGAGCGGGCATGACGCGCTCGAGCGCCACCGCGTCGCTGTGGGCCCGCGAAGGCAGCGCCACCCTCTCCCGCCTCAACGCCGATCTGCTGCTGGCCCTGCACGCGCGGGTGGGCAAGGACGCCTTGGGACCCGACACCAGCCCCTACGAGGCCGCCGACCGCGCCTACCTCCAGGCCCTCGAGGCGCTGCCCCGGGACGAGCGCCCCTGCGCCTGGCTCGAGGTCCAGCAGCTGCGGCTGGACGCCTGGCTGGCGCTGCCCGAGCACGAGCGGCCGCAGGAACGCCTCGAGCCCCTACTGGACGCCGCGGCCGAGGCCCTGTTGGCGGTGCCTGTGGAGACCTGCCCCGTGGGTCGGGCCAGGCTCCAGCGCCAGCACGGTCAGCTGCTCACCGCGCGGGCGTCCGACGACCCCGAGGCCGATCTGCGAGCGGCCATCGCCGCCTACCAGGAAGCCCTGGAGGTCTTCTCCTTGGTGGCCCATCCGATGGACTGGGCCAGCACCCAGCTGGATCTGGGCCAGGCCTGGCAGGGCCTGCCCGACCCCGACCAGGCCGGCGTGCTCGAGGCGGCCATCGGTGCCCACGAGAGCGCGCTGTCCATGCTGGACGCCGAGCTGTTCCCCCAAGCCTGGGCGCTGGGCTGGTCCCGCCTGGGCGACGCCCTGGCCGACAACCCGGTGGGCGACGCCTTCGACAACCGCCGCCAGGCCTTGGCGGCCTACGAGAGGGCCCTCACGGTGTTCGACCCCCAGGACGATCCCGTGCGGTGGGCTCACACCCGCAACGGCATGGGCGCCGCCCTGCAAGGCCTGCCCTGGCAGGATCCACCCGAGCACATTCTCCGGGCCATGGCTGCCCACCAGGACGCCCTGACGGTCTTCAACCGCGAGGAATACCCAGTGGACTGGGCCCTCACCCACGCCTGGCTGGGCAACGCCGTGCGGCAGCTCCCCGGCGAGCAGGCCGAGACCCACTTCCAGGGTGCCCTGCTGGGGCTTCAGCGGGCCCTCGACGTGCTCGAAGAACAGCGACGCTGGCGGGACTGGGCGGCCACATGGATCAAGCTGGGCGACGCCTGGCGCGCCAATCCCGATGGCGATCGCAGCGCCAACATCCAGCGGTCCATCGAAGCCTACGACAGGGCCCTGACCATCTACACCCGCGAAGCCGATCCCGAGCACTGGGCCACGACCTGGCAGCGCAAGGGCCAGGCCCTGCGGGAGCAGCGCACCGGCGAGCGCGCCGGGAGCCTGGCACGATCGGTCGAAGCCTTCGAGCGCGCCCTGCAGGTGCACAGCGCGGACGGAAACCCCATCGCCTGGGAGCTCACCCAGGGCGACCTCTTCGTGGCCCAGGCCTGGCAGTACGCCCTCGAGGCCGAGACCGCTGACCCCGGCAGCGTCGAGGCCCTGCAGGCCCACGGCGAGGCCGCCCTACAGGAAGCCCTGGTGCGTCAGGCCCGACGCCTGCCATGGTCCGGCACCGACCTGTTCCTCGAAGCCTCCGAGCACTTCCAGCACGCCCACGACCTCGCCCCCGACCAGGCCCAAGCGCTGGACGGCCTGACCCTGGCCCTGTGGTACCAGGGCCGCTACGCCGAAGCCGCCCACGCCCAGGCGCGGCTGGTGCAGCTGCGCCCGGAGGACAGCTGGGCCCAGCGCAGCCTCGAGATGTTCCGACTGCGAGCTCAGATCTCGGCCCACGAGGACGACGTCGAGGCCTGGTCCAAGCTGGGCGAACACTACGAAGCCGACGGTGACAACACGGGCGCCCTGGAAGCCTGGAGCCGAGTGCTGACCCTGACCCCCAGCGACGCCCAGGCCCTCGAGCGCGTGGTGAGCCTGGCGCTGGCCATGAACCAGCACGAGCGCGCCGCCCGCGCCGTGGACCTGGCCCTGGTCCACGCGCCGGACGACCCCACCGTGATGGGCATGGCGGTCATGGTGGACACCACCGTGCGCACGAACCTGAGGCGTGCCCTGGCCACAGCGGAGCGACGAGCAGCGGCGCTTCCCGATCACCCCGGCGCCCAGCTCGACCTGGCCCTGCTGGTACTGCTGGACCGAGACAACGCCCGGGCAGTTCAGATCCTCGACGATCTGCAGGCCGCCGGGGGCCTCGAGCCCATCCAGAGCCTGCGCGTACAGCTGCTGCGCATGAGCGCCGGTCAGGCCGTCCAGCAGACCGGGCCCCTGCTGTACGATGCCTACGCCACCCTACCGTCCGGCACCGTGTTGGTGGTGCCCTGGGCCCCGCTGACCGCCCACGTGGACGCCACCATGTCCCCGAGCGAGGCCGACGCCGTGCTGGCATACTTCCACATCTTGACCCACCCCCGAGGAGAGGCCGAGCTCGAGCGGCTCCGCCTGCTCACGGGGCGCCCATAGGAACCGCTCGCCCACCAGGAGCAACCATGGCAGACACATTCGACAAACGCCCCGCCAGCCGATCCAGCCTGCGCGCCGCCCAGCAGGGCATCACCGACAACATCCAGTCCCTGGCCGAGATGCGGCAGGAGATCGAGGCGCTGCGCCGGGTGGTGCGGCACCTGGTCTTTCAGCAGGTGCGCGAAGAACCGCTGACCCTGCACGAGGATCCCATCCGCACCTGGCTGGGCCTGGCCGTTGACACCACCCCCGAGCAGGCCATGGAGCGCCTGCTGCGCACCCAAGCCAAGGTCGTCGGGACGTCGGCCTGCCCAGGCTGCAGCGCCCAGATCCAGGACCTCGAAGGCGTCACCAACGAAGCCTGCCAGTGGTGTGGAGCGAGCCTCGAGACGGAGGGATAGGATCCCATCGAATAGGCCGCCGCCCTCCACCGTCCAGCCGCCATTCCGCACTTTCATCAGGAGCCATCATGCTGCCCAGGTTGTTCGCCCTCGCCACCCTGCTGCTCGCCTTCACCCTCGCGCCCCTCCCCGCCCAGGCCCAGCAGGCCGAGGTCCAGCACCTCGAGCAGGCCCTGGACGATCTCGAGGTGGTGGAAGCACTGATCCAGGGCAAGGTCACCAACGCCACCCGCGACCAGGCCATGCAGCAACTGCGCGACGCTCGTATCCAGATCCAGGCCGTGCAGGCCCAGCTTATGAAGGCCCATCCTCCGGTCCCCCCGCCCCCCGCCCCGGGCGGCGCGACCGTGAGTGTCACCGAAGGCCCAGGCACCACCACCGGCTCGGTCCAGGTGGGCGGCCCCGGCGGCAGCCTGAACATCAACCTCACCGTGACCGACTCCAGCGAGCCTGTGCCCCCGATCCTGATCCCCTCGGTCACCACCGCCCCCGCCCCTCCGCCGCTGCTGCCCGCCCCTCCGCCGCTGCTGCCCGCCAAGCGCTCCATGCCCCCCGCGGCCTTCGCCACCCTGCGCGGCGCCATCCAGACCGAGTCGTTCAGCGACGGCAAGCTGCGGGTGCTGCGCGGCGCCCTCGACGCCCACATGCTGGACGTGGCCCAGGCCAAGCAGCTGCTGCCCCTGTTCGACTTCTCCTCCGACCGCGTCGAAGCCGCCGTGACCATCCACCCCCGCTTGGTGGACCCCCAGAACTTCTACGAGCTGTACGGCAGCTTCGACTTCGACTCGGACAAGGAAGAAGTGCGCAAGAAGCTGGGGCTGTAGGGGCCTGAAACACCGCGACTGATCGCGCGCATCATTGGACCTACGGGCGTACACCAAGTGCGCCCGTAGCGGCATTTGGGGCTGTGGGAGGGGATAAACACCTCACCTTCATCCGCACGCGAGGCCCCCATGACCCTCTGGAACCAGTCCCCCGAAGCCCTGCGCCAAGCCATGATCGAGGCCGGCATCCGCCGCGCCTGGATCGTCACCCCGCCGGGCACCCACGAGGTGCACGCATCGCACCCGCTGTTCGCGCCCATCGCCGCGGCGGTGCAGGCCGACACCCGCGACTACCACGCCCACCAGGGTGTGTTCTTCGAGATCGGCGCCGCCAGTGGGCACCTGCTCTCCGCCGCGGTGCACAAGACCGTGCGGGGGCTGGCGGCCGGCGGCGTGCGCCTCTGGGTCTACGACGACGTCGAGGGCTTCGTACGCGACGGCCTACGCCTGGCCCGGGGCATGGGCCACAAGAACGCCCTGGCCGGCCTGTGGTGGGGCGGTGGCAAGGGCGTGGTGGCCCGCCGCAGCGACGTGGACCACACCGACCCGGCCGTGCGCAAGGCCCTGTACAACGACTACGGCCGCTTCATGACCGGCATCCGCGGCTGCTACGTCACCGCCGAAGACGCCGGCACCACCACCGAAGACATGGCCGACGTCTTCGCCACCACCCGCCACACCACCTGCATCCCCGAACACCTGGGTGGATCGGGCAACCCCAGCCGGCTCACCGCCACCGGCGTGGTGGTGGGCATGGAAGCCGCCCTGAAGTTCCGTGGCATGGGCGACATCCGCGGCAAGACCGTGGCCATGCAGGGCCTGGGCAACGTCAGCCGCTTCATGGTCAAGGACCTGGTGGAGCGGGGGGTCGGCCGCATCGTGGGCACCGACGTGGACGCACACGCCATCGAGCTCACCCAAGCCATGAACCCCGACGCCCCCCTCGAGGCTCGGGTGGTGCCCATCGGTGACGCCTCGGTGCTGGCCGAAGCCGCCGACATCGTGGCGCCCAACGCCGTGGGCGGGATCTTGAACAGCCGCAGCATCCCCACCATCCAGGCTCCCATCGTCTGCGGCGCCGCCAACAACCAGCTCGAAGACCACGACCTCGACGGCCCGGCCCTGCGGGATCGGAAGGTGCTGTACGCCCCCGACTTCCTGGTCAACCGCATGGGCATCGTGAACTGCGCCAACGAGTGCTACGGCAGCTTCGAGGACGACCCGGCCATCCGGTCCCACCTGGACCACGAAAGCGAGCATGGCATCTATATGCGCAGCATGGCGGTCTACCGAAGGGCCCACCTGTCCGGGCGCACCCCGGCGGCCGAAGCCCAGACCATGGCCGACGAGCTGTCCGCGGTCCCTCACCCCATCTGGGGCAACCGGGGCCAGCTCATCATCGACAGCCTGGTGCGCACCGGGTGGGCGGACCAACCGCCACTGCAGCCCTGACGATCAGAACACCAGGCAGTCGGTGGAGAACACCAGCTGCTGGGACTGCTCACGGCTCAAGGTGTAGGGCTCGCTGCTGTCGCTCAGGTCGGCCATGACCATCCAGCCGGTGCTCATGCCCCACAGCTGGTACATGGCCGCCGTGCCCAGATCGGTGAGGCCTGGCAGGTAGAACAGGGCCACCGCGTCGCCCTCGTAGCAGGCCCCGCCGTCGATGCTGTCACCGACCGTGAAGCCATCGCTGCCGTCGTCGTCCAGGTAGGCCAGGGGGAACTCCACCGCGGCCACGAAGTCCGTGTCGATCTCCACGAAGTGGTCCTCGGCGGGCTCGCCGGTGATCTCCATGGACCAGCCCGAGCCGTCGGTGGGGAACCAGTCGTCGATGTGGTGGCCGGCCACAGGCATCCCGCCCAGGTAGGCGTAGGACACCAGCGCCGCCCGGTGGGACCAGGAGATGGCGAAGTCCATGGTGCCACCGATGGTGACCGACTCCCGGGGGAACAGGGCGGTCTCCACCGGCACCGCGTCGAGTTCGTAGGTGGTGGGCACGTCATGGATGACCTGGAAGGCGTTCCAGCCAGCGTACAGGCCGATGTGCTCGAAGCCTACGGGGATCACCCCGTCCAGGTAGACCAGCCAGGTGGGGCCCGCGCCGACGTAGTACTCGTCGTCGTCGTGCACCACGTCACCGTCGGTGTCCTCGTAGACCGCCGGCAGGTAGTAGGCCGCCATCAGCCCCGGGAACTTGGCCTCGTCCATAGGCAGCATGTCGGCTTCGGGTGGGACCGCCACCTCGAGAGTGACCTGGGCGCCGTCCACCACGGTGGAGGCAAGGGGCTCCCCCGTCAGCCAGATCTCGTCGAAGGGGCGGAACCAGGTGAGGTCCAGGGAGGTGCCCTCCCACTCGCCCTCGATCTCGAAGCCCAGGGTGGTGAGATCCGCGTCGGCGTCGCTGTCCGCGTCGCTGTCCGCGTCGCTGTCCGCGTCCGTGTCCGTATCGCTGTCCGTGTCCGTGTCCGTGTCGCCTTCGGGCAGATCCCCAGTGTCGTCGGGGTCCTTGGGACAAGCCGTCAAGACCAGGGAGAGCAACACGAGGGGGATGAGGCGGGTGCGCATGGTGGCGTCCTCGGTGGGATGGTCGGCGCTAGAACGGGCTGCAGCCGCGGGAGAGCACCAGGTCCTGGAACATGGCCTCGTCCAGGAACGTAGGCTCGGGGGCGTCGATGCCCGCCATAGGCACCCAGCCGGCCGTCATGCCCTGCATCTGCATCATGATGGCGTACTCGAGGGTGGTGAAGCCTGGCAGATAGAGCATCATCACGTACTGCATGTCGTAGCAGGGGTAGCCGATCTGGGGATCGCGCTGATCGAAGTCACCCGAGCTGTCGGCGTCCAGGTAGGCGATGCCCAGTTCGATGGAGATGGGCTCGTCGTACCAGTCCACCGCGAAGAAGTGGTCTGGATCCGGGGCGCCCGACACGGTGAGACTCCAGGTTCCATCCGCGGCCACCGGCAGGGCTTGGTCCACGGTGTGGTCCAGGCTGGGATCGTGGAACCAGGAGTAGGAGGTCAGGGCGTAGCGCAGGTCTTCAGGCATTTCGGAGCCGGTGGTGTCCCCACCGATGGTGATCTCTTCCCGGGGCCACATGCTGGCTGCGACAGGGATGTCGTCGATGCTGCCCACTTCAGGGGGACCGCCGTCGCCGCCCAGGTCCACCAGAATGGAGTTCCAGCCGTCTTCGAAGCCCATGCTCTCGTACTGGGGGGTGACGCCCTGGAGGTAGGCCACCCAGGTGGGGCCGGCGGCCACGTACATCTCGCCGTCGTCGTGCTCGGCGTTGCCGTCGTCGTCCACGTGCAGGGCCGGCATGTACAGCGCGCCGAGCATATCCGGCGCCTTCTCGTCCAGCATCACCATGTCGCTGGGGTCCGGCGCGGGCACGCCCACGGTCACCGTGGCGGCGCTGACGCTGGCGGCACCGATAGTGTCTCGCACCTCGAAGACCTCGTCACCCATGGTGAACCAGGTGAGACTCAAGGCCGTGCCGTCGAAGTCACCCTCGATGGTGAACGTCAGGTCGGTGAGGTCCACATCCGTATCGGAGTCGGCATCGCTGTCGGCATCCGTGTCCGCGTCGGTGTCCCCATCGGCGTCGGTGTCGGTGTCGGTGTCAGTGTCGGTGTCAGTGTCGGTGTCGCCTTCGGGGGGGGCGGTGTCGTCCTTGTCCCCCACGGGGGGGCAGCCCAGCAGGGCGAGGGACAGGATGGTGGACAGAATCACGGTGCTTCGCATGGTTTCCTCCGAGAGCAGGCGTGGGGGCAGCGGCCCCGGCACGGGGTCACGATAGTATGACCCGCGAGGGATGGGAAAGGGAAAAAGCGGGGTGGAGAGAACTCTCTCGAGATGGGTCTTGGGGCTGAGGGGGCTGGGGGCTGGGGGCTGGGGGGCTGGTGGTTCCGGTGGGCGACTGGGTGACCGCACCGGGGCGGTCATGCGTCGTCGGAACCTCAGCCGCAACACCGACGCTTCTACCTGCGCTGGATGGTGCGCTACTGGGAGTTCCACGGGCGGCGTGACAAAGCAGACGGCCACCCTGCTGTACGGCTCGGGGCTGCGTGTCAGCGAGTGCTGCCAGCTACGGGTCCGAGACGTCGACTTCGACTCCAACCAGATCGTCGTCCGCAGGGGCAAGGGCGACAAAGATCGGGTCACTATGCTGCCGAGATTCATACAGCTGTCGCTGCAGCGCCATCTGGTCGGCGTCCGTGAGCAGCATGAGCGAAACATCAGAGCCGAAGCGGGCTGGGTTGAGCTGCCCCATGCCTACGCCCACAAGAGCCCAACTGCGGGCCAGCAGTGGTGCTGGCAGTGGGTGTTTCCGGCCACGCGCGGCTATTTCCACCAGGCCAGCGGCCACACCAGGCGGCACCACCTTCACCAGACCGTGCTGCAGCACGACGAACGTCGTGCTGTACTGGCCTCAGACATCCCTATTCGCGCGTTCTCCCATACCTTTCGCCACTCACCTGCTCGGAGAAGGCACGGACATCCGCACCCTGCAGAAGCTCATGGGCCACAAGGACATTCGCACCACCATGATCTACACGCACGTGCTCAATCGAGGCCCCGCTGGAGTCATCAGTCCTGCAGACCGGCTGCTGGGAACCGGCCGATACCGAGGGCTATCAAGAAGTCGATAGCAGCGCAGAAGCTGTGGTGCCTGAACTCGAGATCGCGTCTAGCGGGGGAATAGAGCAACGGCTGGAAGACGAAGGTGATGGCTATACTGCGGATTTCGAGGGTGAAGACGGGGTTGATGAGTGATAACTTGAACCTTAGAATGCACGTTATGCTCTGGACCAAGGCGATGTCACCATTCAAGTATCGCTTTCAATGAACATCTCTTTCGCGTAGTCCCATAGTTCGTCATGGGCCTTGGAGAGATAGTCCGGCGCGTTCAACTCTCCGAGTTCCGCCAGACTCTGCTCAAACTGGTACCTTCGCTGGCCAGGGAGTGTTCCTGACTGGTCTGTTGTTGTCGCTACGCGATCTAGTGCCTTCGAGCCGCCGTCAACGACGGACATCGCGAAGTCAAATTCCTCCAAAGAGAGGAAATGAATCCTACCGGGAGGGATGATCTCATCGGAGATATCTGCGTCCCGCAGAGCGCGTTCAACGGGGCTCCCCAGCAGTTCTTCCCACGCAGAAATGCCTGGACCAAGGAGCAGTCGCCCAGGGGTCAGTATCCAAAGAGAATAGCGCCAGTCTTGTGGGTCCTCGTCGGTTGAACCCTGCCGCGCGATTGCCGTAGCTGTGCTGAATCCTTGAACGATGCCCTTCAGTACATTGTCCTCCAGCTCTCGCCAGAGAACTTCGTTGATGGGATTCAGAGCGGCGCACGGTCTGATTTCAACCGACTTGGTCTCAATCACTACCGCTTGGTCCTCACCAAAGAGGCAGAAGTCAGACACCTTCGAATCACGACATATGGCGCGAAGTTCCGCCTCATTTTTGAATCTCACCGCTGAGTCGGTGAGCCCTTTTTCTACGTACCTCTCAAGATGGAACCCATATTCAACAGCCGCATCGTTCCCCCTCCTCTCACGCGCGACACGCCACGGGAGTTCAATGATCGACTGACCAAGTACGCGTTTGGACACAACTAGGTAGGCCTCTCCTTCCCGAAGCAGCGGGTATCGCAGGAACGGAGTTCGCTCATGAACCTGTAGCACACGGGAGCGAACAGCACCTTTTCGGCGAGATACCTCCCGGTTGAAGGCACTTATCGTAGTAGACACACACGCCATGAACTTCTTGAGCATGGCTCGGTCAATGTTGATGGACTCGTCCAAGAGATCCAGCGTCAGAGGCACACCAGGCCTTGTGGTGTCAATGGCCCAGACAATTGCGCACATGGCGACAAAGTCCTTCACTGACAGACCCGAGGCCTCCATGAGCGCCTTTGCAATCTCCCCATCCTCGGGGATGTCGCGATGTAGTAGCCACAATCTTCCGAAATCCATTTTCGAAATCGACCGCTGGAACCAAAACTGCTGATATGCGACTCGGCGGAAGAACTTCTCGATCCCGCCGTTGGTCTTGTCCTGCAAGTAGGGGTCGACGGCAAGCAGGCCTTGAGCATCATTCATCAGGGATGCAAGCATCTGTTCATCGGCCTGGACTCCCCCTTCATGTCTGCCGAATTCGATTCCCCACCGCATGAGCAACAGGAGGTTCCATGGAAGCCAGCCTTGATAGTCAGGGGCTGACCTCTGCTCAACCTCACGAATCTTCACAGCAGACAGCGCCACCAGGCTGTTGGCGTTGACCTTCCTCAGTCTGCGCGTGATCTTGTTGAACTTGCCTGTAAATGACATGGTGGCCCCCTCCTTCGCTGGGCAGAACCATCGGCCGCAGTCGGTTGTTTCAAGCGGTTTTGACCTTGGTGCCTACGCGCCTGCTACCGGCAGGCGAAAGGCGCTGCTGCGGCTAGGTGCAGCGTCGGCGATCCGAGCATAACAGATGCTTCCTGCCGACGATCGGCCCTTCGGGCCTGTCGCGCTTCGCGCGACTCGCGGCAGAAGCACAAGACGTTGAACGAAACCCCTTCGGGGTAGCAGGGGGCAGACAGCAACGAGGGTGGCTGACGAGCCGCGTGCTCGGCTCGCGCGGCGAGAGCCGTGGGAGAAAGGAGTAGACGGGGGAGGTGACGTCACGGACGCTGTCTTCGGGGCCCAACACATTCCAAAACCGGGCCCCGAAGGACAGACCATGACGTCACTGCATGACAAGATGGATGCGAACATGCGCCTACGCAAGCTCGCCGACACGACGCGCGAGCAGTACCTGTGCTGCGTGTCGGTGTTCGAGCGGCACTTCGGGGTTCCCCTCGACGATCTGGGTGAGCCTGAGGTTCGTGTGTTCCTGCTGCTGCTCATCGAGCTGGGTCGCGCGCCCGCCACGCTGGTGGTTTACCACGCGGCGCTGAAGTACGCGTTCACCGAGACGCTGCGGCGTCCCGAGGTGATGGAGGCGATTCCCCGGCCCAGGGTGCCGAAGACCGCACCGCGCCGCCCGCTGACCCGCGAGGAGGCGCTGGCGCTGTTCGAGGCGGCGACGTCGCGGCCCTACACCTACACCCTGATGGCGACGCTGCTGGCCACAGGGCTGCGGCTGTCGGAGGCTACCCACCTGCGGACCGAGGACATCGACAGCCTCTCTGGCATGATCCATGTGCGCAACGGCAAGGGTGCCAAGCCCCGCTCGGTGAAGCTCAGCGAGCGGCACCTGCATCTTCTTCGCCGGTACTGGAAGGTCGAGGGCCTGCAGGGCCAGTGGCTGTTCCCGGCCCAGCGCCTCAGCGCGCCTGGGCTGGTCGCTCCGAAGCACCGCTGGGCCCAGTGGCCCATTGGCTCCGACACCGTGCGCTCACGCTTGCGCGCGGTTGGCCGTCTCGCTGGCCTGCAGCGCCGGGTCACGCCCCATGACATGCGCAGGACGTACGCCACGTGGCTCTTGGAAGCCGGCGTGGACCTGCGCGTTGTGCAGGTGCTGTTGGGTCACGCCAGCCCGAACACTACGACCCGCTACACCGCCGTGAGCCCGAAGCTCATCCGCGGCACGCCCTCGACGCTCGACATGTTGTAGAGCTGGGTGACCACACCGGCCCGGCCCTGCCGGGTCGGGCCCGAGGCGAAGCCCTCGGCGGTGCTCGCGGCGCTGGCGCGCCACGTGGGCCGCTACCTGTGTCGCTACGAGCCCGACCCGGTGACGATGCGCGTCCTGTTCCGCCTGCTGGCTTGTCGCACGGCACAGCTGGGCAAGCACCTGTTCGTCTGCAAGGACTGTGGGGCGATGATCCCCATGCACAACTCCTGCCGAGACCGCCACTGCCCCCAGTGCCAGGGCAAAGCCACCGCACTGTGGCTCG
>Ga0307987_1000970_pt1 | contig 16288 bp, 8 predicted proteins | sample EllFjometagen181_FD_203157 | JGI IMG/M metagenome (GOLD analysis project Ga0307987, IMG submission 203157) | Marine microbial communities from Ellis Fjord, Antarctic Ocean - #181 | ecosystem: Environmental > Aquatic > Marine > Unclassified | place: Southern Ocean | collected 2014-10-08
ATTACGAAGTCCAACGCCGTTTTCGTGGTTGCCTTTACAATATCTGCTTTAACAAAACAGAAGAAGGAAAACCTTTATCTATGACGGTAGATGGAGCCAAAATAGACGGAAATATAATTCCAATTACTAAAAATAACACCTGTAATGTATCCATAAAGTATTAGAAAATATACTTACAGATGGCGATAAACCAAACCTCAGGGGACGTGTGGTTTTATCATCAACATTTCAGCTCCGACGGAGCTGCAATCTGCATCATCTGCGGACAAAATCTCTTTTTCATATTTTTAATATAATTTTTGACAGTACCGAAAATATTAACGCTAGCAATAAATTTTCAAATGGCAGGGAGCAACCTAAAACTACTATTGAGATAAAGATGACAAATATAAAACAAAGTTCTTGTAATAACGCAAGGATTTGTGTTAGCGTTAAGGCAAATTGAATAATAAGTACGTATTTTATAAAAGGAAGTATAATAAATGAAATCACAAGTAACACTGAAAGATATCGCACTAAAAGTAGGCGTAGCCGAAATGACAGTATCATCAGCATTACGAAATGTCGGACGCATGGGAGCAGAGACCCGCAAAAAAATTATTGCGGCAGCAGACGAACTTGGCTATCGTCCAAATCTTGCAGCACGATCAATACGCTCAGGACGCTTTGGATGTCTGGCATTGTTAACAAGCCAGAACCATCCCACCCCTGTCAGTCTGCAAATGCTTGGCGGTATTGAGACGATCATGAACAAAAATAACTTACACCTTATATTGAGCCAACTTGCAGACAAAAAAGTTACAGATAATAGCTACATGCCCCAAATTCTGCGAGAATCAATGGCAGATGGTCTACTTATTAAACACGATATATATATTCCAGATGAAATGAAAAATATTCTGGCACAACACCATTTCAAAATCCCCGCAATCTGGATAAACTCTAAGCACGAATCAGATTGCATATATCCTGACGAACTTGATTCTGGTAGACGAGCTACAGAACATCTGATCAACTTAGGCCACAAAAACATATGGTACTTAACATACTGCATTGATAAAGATTCGCACTATAGTATCAGCGACAGGTTCAATGGCTACAAACAAGCTATGGAATCTGCCGAGCTTCAACCCAACTGGTTAGGAAAAGGCAAAAAAGAACTATCTCGAAGCACACGATTAAGTTTGATTCAAGAGCTTTTTGAAAGCGATAATTGTCCTACTGCCATAGTTACACCCAACACAACAACTGCAGGAATTGCACTTCTTGCAGCAGCAAAGCTTAACATAAAAGTTCCAGAAGAACTATCTATTATAACATTTAGTAATGAACCAGTAGATAGCAGCGGAATTCTACTAGATACCATGAAGATACCTGAGGGAGAAATGGGAAAGCAAGCTGTGGAAATGCTACTTGAAAAGATAAATGACCATTCCATAATACAGAAACCATACATAGCCAAATACTCTTTGGAAATCGGCGATAGTTGTGCTCCTCCACATACACATATATAAATAAAAAATCACGAACCTACTACATAGAAAAAAAGTAATATGACATTCCCAAAACTATTTATTACCGACCTTGATGGCACCGCATTAGGTGGAAACTTTGAACCTTATGTCAAATTTCCAGAGCCATTCTGCCAATTTCTTGATCGCCTTTCAGACAAAGGATGCCAATGGGCTATCAACACAACCTGGGATGTTGGCGGACAATGGGATCTAGTGATGGACAGCCCTGTCAAGAGCCACCCAACTTATCTTATGGCTGAATTCGGACTACGTATGGCTGAAGTTAATGGAGAAGGATATGCTTTCATTCAACCATACACAGAAGATAATAATCGCAAGGTGGCTAGATTTAACAATGAAATAGGTTATAAAATCATTAGCGATATATGTACTAAATTCAGAGCATCCAAAATGATGTTCTATGGTCATCTGTTTGATTTCACATCTATCCCAGAAGATGGTGAAGCGCTAGCATCCTATGTAAATGAACATTATGCCGATATGCCAGAAATTATTATGAACTCGAATAATAATAGGTTTTCATTTCGCCCAGCATTTTTAAACAAAGGTACTGCAGTCAAAAAGCTTATGCAATTAGCAGGCCTTTCTTCTGCTGAAGTAGTTGCCGCAGGTGATGAAGTTACCGATATAGGAATGATTCAAGAAGGTGCTGCAGGATTTCTGATCGGCCCCGAGAATAGTGCTCCAAAAGTTAAACAGGCAATTGCAGAAAGCAATGGAGAGATAGGAACCGGCCATGCGTGCCTTGGTATAATAGATGCCTTTAATAAGCTAGCTATTAAGCAAGGTTGGAACTGGTAAACAAAATAGGCTCTATCACAGTTTCCGTGGGTGAACCTAAATTCTTTAACTTCAACTGCATCCATGCTTCGCTTTTCAAGCTTCCGCCTTCGTAGTGCCCTACGGCGTTACATAGACGTAGGACACGGTTACAGGCGTTACACTAAAATGATTAAGACCATGCATTTCATACATGGCACTAAAGACGCAGTCATAGGGAGGCTTTAGCCTGCCTACTATCGCTATTCTTTATCAATGAGTGCCAGGTGTGAAACGATAGATCATCCCCCCTGACTTAGATATTCTACTCAATTATAAGAATTGTTCCTGCAGGTTTCATCCAAAAGTAACGAGCGTTAACTTCAGCAGCAGTCAATGCTATATTATAAATTCTGGGCTCGTCGATAATGCCAAAGAAGGATGTATCATAGTCCTTTCTATTACCGATCATTACTGCATTACTGCCAGTAGGAAGTTTCAAAAAAGCACCGCCAGTATCTGGCTGGGCATCATACGACGACGCCTCCACTCCATTGACGTAAATATGCCACTTGTCATCACCAGCAGTGGCATCATAGGTCGATACAACATGTGTCCATTCTCCAACTTCCGGGGAATCATTTAAGGATATGGTTGTATAAAAGTTTAGAGATCCTTCATGCTGCGAATAAACCTGTAGCTTATCGAGGTTCATGCGTAGCGCAGTATATCCAAGAGATATAATCCCCTGTACGGAGGATTTGGGACCACGTTTAATCCATGCTTCAAATGTAATGGCATTTGTAATTTGTACAAAACTGCTATTACCGCAATCTACAGCCTGATCAGTAAGAACATCATCATCAAAGTATAATGCTCCTAAAGATTTTTCGCCTGCTGTGTCGTTTGTCCAAACAGGTCCACCTACCAGTTTGCCATCATAATACAGCCCTGAATCTTTAGCTATGGTTCCTGCCATCTCTTCAAATCTCCACCAGCAAAATGGATTATTTGCAGTAAAAAGGAAGTTTTGCTCTATTTCTGCTTCAGTCAAACCATCACTATAAATCCTGACATTGTCTATAATGCCAGCAAACGGCCGTGAAACAGCACCGCTTAGTGACCATGCACCAACTACAACAGGATCAGACGACTGAACAACGGTCGTTCCGGCAACGGGGATCTGATGCGAGGAATACGAAACTTCGGATCCATTTATATAGAGACGAGTAGTGTCGTTTGTTGCATATGTAGCGGCAACATGATACCATTCGTTTGTATCCAGAGTTTCATTGGAAGTAGCAATAAAGTTTGCGGCACCAATTCTACAAAATAGGCTCAATTGCTGTGTGGCTAGAATTCTAAGACTTATTCTTGACCCTTTAGAAAGTACTATATGTTCAATATCATAATTTTCCAGCTTTACCCATGCTTCATAAGTAAATCCATTTACCAGGTTAAGTGAAGCCGGATTGCCACAATTCACATAATTTGTGTTATCATCATCAAAATACAATGCACCCAGCGTAGGAGCCCCTGTAGTATCGTTGGTCCAGGTCGGTCCATTATATAGAGTTCCGGTATTACCTGATACAGAATCTGCGGCTGTTGTGCCACTCGTCTCCTCAAATTCCCACCATGAAACCAAATCATGCGTTACTATATCAGCGCTGGCAACCATTGTTCCTGCTGTCAATAACATCCCTATTATTACTATTGTTGAAACCTTCATATTTTACCTCCATTATTTGTTACATAGTACTTCATATCCATTGTTAAAAACTTCATATTTCACCTCCATTATTTGTTACATAGAACTTCACATCCATCATAAATTGACTTATATGCCGCATTCATCACTTTAATGGCGGCCATGCTATCAGCTAGCGTCGTTTCCGGTTCCTTTCGTTCTCCTCTGATACAGGCGGCAAAACTTCCCATTAAACCATCACTTTCAGATAATTGAGTACGTCCCGTCCCATCAACAATAAGTCGATCTGGCGATTGGCATTTATTGCCAACGGTATAGATATGCTTGTCAAAATAGTCTGCCGCATAATAACCGTCAGTACCTGTAATTTTAAGATTACATTCCAGTGACTTTGGCCAAAGCAAGCGGCGTGTTGGAACATCTTCTTCCAAATTGGAGTAAGATGGATTAATAAAAACCTTGGCTCCTCCGTCTAGCTCTCCTATGATGGCCACGTGATCCTCAACCTTCAAGTGATCCCTTTGGTTTTTACTGCTGACTGCAGAAACTTTTTTAAACTCCTGTCCGCTTATCCATCGAATGAGATCAAACGGATGCGGATGATCTGTTAACGCTCCGCCACGGCATATGTTTGAATTAGGGTGTACGGAAACAGTTCGTCCGTAAGACAGCTCGGGGTCACCCCAGTTCGGAAAATAGTTGATAGGACTCTGCGATACGTTTGTCAAATAGATGGATTGAATTTCTCCTAGCGCACCTGACTTGACTAGCTTGCGAGCATAACGAAACTGGGGACTGAAGTGCAACTCGAGCTCAACCTGAATTGTGCGGTCGTAATTTTCAGTAAGTACCATGAGCTCATTAAACTCATCCTCGTCCATAGTTGGGACTTTCATACTATAAATATGCAATTTACGTCGGATGGCCTCCTTGAACACTTCAAAATGATATTTGTTATCATTACTAATCATGACAGCATCAACATCTGGATTCGCATTAAACATGTCTAACCAGGATTCGAAAAACTCTACACCCTCACGATTTGCTAGCAACTCTTTAGCTTTGTCAAGTCTAACGGGGGAAGAATCAGCAACAGCTACTAATTTAATATAAGGTTTACTCTCGCCACCGCATAAATATTTAGGTACATGAGGGTTGGCGTTCCCTGCAATCATCATCGTGATCGGTTTCATTTAATTTTCTCCAATGCGGCTTTAACGGCATTAACAATTTCCACTGAATGCAAAGGACCTGACGGATATGTTCCATGTTTTATTGAATACAGCATGCTACGCCGACACAGTGCAATTTCATCACCGCAATCATCCCAGTCAGAATTCTCAATAACAAGGCGTTGACAAGAAACATCATCCGCAAGAATAGAACCTTCTTCGTTAAAATGTCCCACTAATGGTTGATTAGTCAGATGCCCATGTTTAAAATTGGCTTTGATAAAATTTGATGCCTGCATCGAGTTTGGCAAGCACTCATTGGCTTCAATCTCAGCCGCAATACCATTCTCAAACATTAACAGCCCAAAAAGATTATTATTCCCATCAACCTTCTCTATAAAGAAGCTAGATAATGGTGAATCTGCAAGTATCCACGCTATATCAAGCAAACCTACCAAGGTCTCATATAAAAACGTCTGTTCATTTGATGCATCTTGTTTGGGTCTCTGCCATGTGAACCTTAAAGAACAAAGTTCCCCACACATGTTTTGATCATTCATCTGCTTGATTCTTTTTACTAACTTCCACTCTCGCAGCGGAAAGGATGTAAAAAACTCATCGCCTGTTTCGCATTGCGCAGCTTCCAATGGAGTCAGTAACGGCTTAATGCAGTCCGAACTGGTTTTGTTTTGTGGTATACGTGGTGTTTCCGACATCTTTCTCTCTCATTTCTAGTAATATTTTTTGTTCTATTTCGGTATAACATAAACAATTCTTCTTTATTTGTCAAGACATAGTCATACTTTCTTTCACCACATGTTATTCTTGTATTTATGAAGCCATTGATACTTGACAAAAGATCGAGATTCTCTTATTCTTAGCGACACATTTGTATTAGTATCGTATAACAGCAACAGGCAGGAAAATTTATGATGGGTGAATATCTAGGCTCAGGCCATAAAAGTTCAACAAAAGCGCAAGAAATAGAAAGGGATGATGGGCGACAAGCACTCCTTATGGAACATGTTCCAAAAGCGATTCGTATTAGAGAAGATCTTAAGCATCGCATACTTAATGGGGAATTAGGAAATCCCGGTGACAAATTCCCAACCGTGCGGGCCTTGGCTGAAGATCTTTTCATATCACTCGTTACGTCACATCGTATCGTCACTATGCTTAGGGAAGAGGGATACATCGAGCATCAAGGACGGCGGCATGTTCTGAGTTCTGTTTCGGCTAAATCAAAGAATCTGGCTACGCCTCGCCTGCTTGGGCTGATTGTGGTAGATTTAGAAAACCCATTTTTCACTCGCCTAGTTAAAAGTGTAGAGGCATGGGCTAACAAAAGAAATCTCACATTGATGCTTGGAAACAGTCACTATGATCTTGAGACCGAGCAGAACTTGGTGAACAAATTTGTTAATGCTGGGGCTCAAGGAATTCTAGCGGCACCATGTCCCGCATCCTCAACCAGTAAAAATAGTTACGAGGGATTGCATGTTCCAACGGTTTTCTTGGGAAGAAAACCAGATGGGCTCAAAAACACTGATGTGGTATTGGCTCAAAACTACGCAGGAGGGATGATTGTATCACAACATTTGCTTTCACTAGGCGAACGTACATTCTGGTATATGGGCCAAACAGTATTTAAAGATGACCCAAGACTCGACGGCTTCCAAGACGGGCTAAATAAAGCTGGCGCACATTTGTCTCTCAAACACATCATGTATAGCCCTGATGCTGCACCTGAATCTGCCATGAAAACATTTCAGAAACATTGGAAATCTACTGGAAAACCTGCCGCAATCTTCTGTTATCATGATTTATTAGCCATTGGAGTGATACGAGCATGCCAAGCAATGGGGCTTTCTGTTCCAAAAGATGTTGCGATTGTCGGATTTGATGACCTTCCTATTGCACGAGATATCTCCCCATCTCTCACAACAATGCAATACAAAACAGATGAAATGGCCAGTTTTGCTGTCGATTGTATGCTTGATAAACTCCGTGAAAAGGAGATTGAATCTTCTACGCACTATATCAAACCAGAATTGATTGTTAGACAAAGCACGGATATCACTGCCATAGAGGAGGATATACACCCACACATAAATAAAACTCTCGCCTACGGTGTAGTCAAGAAGTGTATCTTAATATTAATGTGTTTTATCAGCATTCAGGCTTATAGTGCAGAATGGAAATTTAACAACCTGGGCAATGCTGAATTTAAGGATTCTGATGGAAAAAATTTAGCAGTATTCGACGGAATTAAATACACAAAAAATCTACTTGTCGATGGCCTCTATGGTAAAGCTGTCAATTTCAACGCTAACTATCAGTTAAAGATTGAAAACTCCGATGCCATCAGTCTTCAAAATAATTTTACAATTACTTGTGTTTTCAAGCCCAACAAGATTAGTTCTTACAGGACTTTACTTTGGAAAGGTAATCGCAATTTAAAACCTCAACAGATAAATTATAACCTTAGTTGCACGGATGGGAAGCCTCAATTCACATTCAAAAAAAGTGATGGCAGTTGGGTTGTGACAGGAAGCGAAGAGGCTTTAATAGAAGTTGGCAAATGGTACTGCCTGACTACTACCATGGATGACAAGGGAACAATCACCGGCTACTTGAACGGAGTACGCTGTTTTGGAACCAATTATAATAAGCATCTAGTAACTAACAATCAGCCCTTATATATTGGTGCTGGAGAACCTTATTACGGCGGAGGTATTGGATATGCCTTTAATGGCTTGATAGATCAAGTTTCAATTTCTTCTGGAGTCACTCCCCCAACAGCAGAAAATATTGCCGAATTTGAACGATTGGCAAAGCTTGCTGATGAAAAAGCGGACAGCGAAAAAATGTTGAAACGCAATACATACATAGAGACTATTAAGGCTTCAGGTTTAATTCAGGAGAACTTATCAAAGATGACACTGTCTGAACTTGAGGGCTTGGTCAAGAACCTTGAATATAATAAATTTTTCATTACAAATGCTAATGGCGAAGATATGATAATTTCAGTTCTGCCCACAGCTTCTCGTATATTGAAAGTAGATGATTATTCCTCCGGCAAATTTAAACTCAAAAACAAGGCTCTTATCTCTGCCGCGCGAAATGAATACGAAGGCTTTCAGTTAATATTGCTGGGTAATCCACAAAAAGAACTAAAGAATATAAAAATAGTGCCTTCTGAACTGAAATCAGCATCTGGGACAATTATCTCAGCAGATAAAATAGAATGGGGATTTATCCATTCAATAAAAACTACTAAGCCTGCATATGATGTAGATTTCGTTGGTGACTATCCTGATCCTATTATGGAGGGACAACAGGAAACTGTCACAGTTCCACAGAATGGATTCGCACCAGTCTATGTGCGTGTACAAGTTGATAAAGATGTCAAACCAGGAAATTATGACGGTAAAATCAAAGTTGGTTCTAAAGATGTTGACGTTAGTTTAACAGTTTATGATTTTACATTACCGGTAACTAGTTCGTGTAAAGTAATATTCTCATTTTTCGAGGACTCTTACAAAAAATGGTACAACAAGGACAGCCTGTCTGATAAAGACAAAATGTATATATATGATTTTCTGCTTAAATACCGCATAACTCCCAACAATATATATTCCAAAGATATTTATCCTGAATTGAAGTTTCTACCAGAGCTAAAAAAGAAAGGAGCAAATTTCTGTACATTGGGGTATTTGAAACGGGCAAAGCCGGTCAGTGAAGAAGAGTTGCAACAAATCATATCAAACTATCGTCAAAAAATTGATTTAATTAGAGAAGCTGGCCTTGAGGAAGACGCCTATTTATATGCCTTTGATGAAGTCATCGGCCATGCAAAAGCAGAAGTGGATGCCGCAAAACAAATCATGACTGCAATACAAAAAGAATTGCCGGAAATAAAAACGATACAGACTTCTCGTCCTGATTCTGATCTTCTCAATTGTTTCAAGGTATGGGTACCGGGATTCAGCTATTTTGTAAGTAATGAAAAAGAAGTCGAAGAACTAAATAAAGAAGGGAAAACATTCTGGTGGTACTGTGCTGACTCTCCATTGAAACCATTCCCTAATTTCTTCATGGATTACCCACTTTTGGATAATCGCATTATATTCACCTTGTCATATATGTACAATATTGATGGTGTGCTATACTGGGCCGTTAACCGAGAATGGAGCACCAACTTTGACATAAAAAGGGAATGGCCAGAAAAAGCGTGGAAGCCTTATATTATCAATGTATTCAACAAAAAACGTCAGTATAAAAATGGTATGGGTAACTATATTTATCCAGGAAAAGATGGAAGGCTACTACCTTCTTTAAGACTAGAAAATCTACGTGATGGAATCGAGGATTATGAATATCTTATGATTCTCAAGAAGCTAGCAGGAAAGCAAGAAAAACTCTTAAAAGTTCCTGCTAATGTAGCTACTGCGGTTAATCAGTATTCAAGCAACCCACAAGATTTGTTAGACTATCGGAATCAAATAGCATTAATGATTGAAAAACTAAAAAAAGAATCAAAATAAAAAAAATCGATAATTTGAACATACTGAAAATGACTTCTATACAGCTTTCCTTTACGTGAATGGACTTTGGTGAAATGAATCAAACAGGTCAATGAAGATAATATTTGCGGAGAACTTTGTTCTTTGCTATTTACTCGGCAGAAAGCTAAAAAACTCTTCAAACAAACAGACTTTAGGGACGAACTTCGCGACAGAGTCCTTAATCCACTTTAGTGGCTGTAGACGGGCGATATGGAGACCAGCGCGGGGTGAGTTATCCCACCCCCCATACTGCCAGTTGTTTTACTTCATTGATGGAATAATAATACCACGAAGTATAATCTTCTGAGTTGATAAAAAGATGATAAATGTAGGTACTGAAGCTATTACAAAACCTGCACTGACAATCCACGGAGAATCAACCCACCACTGACTGGCCTGGTATAACCAAACTGCAATTGTCCACATACTTTTATCCTGACAGATTATCAACGCCCACTGCCATCCATTATAGGCAATAACAAATGCAGTCAAGCAGTTGATGGCTAGGATTGGTTTAACCAAAGGCATAGCTACCATCCTGAATATCTGCATTTCACCTGCACCATCAAGTGTAGCAGCTTCAAATAGCTCCATTGGTAAGCTATCAAAAAATCCCTTGAGAATAAAGATACTCATACCATTGGCTGCGCCCGGAACTACTAAAGCCCAAAATGTATTTAGCAAACCAATATCTCGCATCAGCAAATAAGCTGGAATAGCACTAACCATAGCAGGGAAAGCCATTGTTGCCAATAGGAACAACAATATCTTATCCTGTCCCCGTATATTAAATCTTGAAAGTGCATATGCGGCAAGAGGATTTACAGTAAGTGTAAAGGCTAATGTCATAATAATAAGTATTAAAGTAACACCTACAGCATTCCCATTAAATACTAGAAAGTCTAAAACTGTGCGGTAATTATCAAGCATAGGCAGGAAAGCCATATATGATTCATTGTTCAGAAATGTTACCGTGTAGGCACTCATAAATGGCGGAAAGGCTTCTTCTATACCTTTAAGATGCCAGCCGTATGCTCTATTGATAACATCAAGTGAACCATATTTTTTCAGCAAAAATGTTTGAAAGGAATTTTCGGCAGAGCCGAAAGCCTTTTGTTCCACTGGCAAAGTCTTAACAAAGTTCTTCCATATATCCAGACTATTACGTGCATATTCATCACCGCCAAGTTCAGGTGTTGCTGTAATAGTAAATTCACCCCAAGTTGAATAATCGGTACCTAGCAATTCATTGGCAATTCGTAAATGCTTAATAGTCTTTTCTAAAAAAGTTTGGAACTGTTCATTTACAACTGAATTAGGATGAATATTTATCAAACGAAGCGGATAGCGTTCCTGCTGAAAGGTAACCCAGATCTTATTAATACCACCGTCAAGACCAGATGGAATAGGAAAAGGGGTCTCCCTTAAAGATTGATATGATGTACCGGCCAATTTATTGTAACTCTCTACACTAAAAGTTTCGCTACTGGGCAATCCAAGCAACGCTCCCACTTCTTCACTCTGTAAATAATCGTACCAAACAGCACGTAACGCAAATGGCCGAGCTATAGTAGCAGGAGCAATACTGCCCTGAAACTCACTCCATAACTTTTGCAATGATTCAGAAGAAGACGGTAAAACAGGAAATACAGAAACCTCAGTCTTATAATCAAACCCTTCTTTCCTCAGAAAAGATAACCATTTAGTTTCTATACCAGGCGTAAACAAATGATATTCAGAAGCTTTTTTAAACTCATTGAACATATCATATTTCAAACTATCCTCAGGCGGAAACCAGCCCTGAAAATCCATAGGATATGACATCTCGGTTTGAAAATCAATATTGTAGAAACTCTCAAAAGGAAGTCCCCATTCTTTTCCTAAAAGATCAAGAGCTGCGACACGTAATTCTTTCTTAGATATCTTCTTTGCCTTATCTGGATTTTGCTCACAATAAGCTCTCTCATAATAATCCATAATAAATCTAATAGTCTGAGATTGTGATGCATAAACAATTTTATCAGACAAGGGATATGACTGGGCAAATTCTGAATAATCGGCGGCAATTAGCTTTACTTTTTCAGGATTCTTATTATATACATCTAGAAAATGCTCGGAGACCTCATCAACACCGGCTTTATCCCGCCCAATCAGTGACCATGTGCTCCAAGCTGCCGGCAATTGAACAAGCTCACTTTCCATTTGTCCAGACCAGTTGCGATACCTGTTAAAATATGGAACCATGCATTTAACAAAACGATCGCGTGTAGACCAAAAATAACGTGGTGCAATTGAAAACCGTTCATAATCAAAATCGTTTGCCGTACTACCTGTAATTGTAATCATAAAAGGGACAACCATACTTGAACCAAGTAAAATCAATGCAGTGTAAAGCATAGTAAAAAATACTCTTGCCTTGATTTTCTTTCGTCCTACCTGTGCAACTAAAGCCATATTACTACCCTTTTATTTATCAATATTCAAAATCATTCGTTGATCGTTGTTCGTTAATCGTCGTTCGTTAAGACACTGCCGTGAGCAGGTACGAGCGTTGCTCGTGTTGTTTTTCCGCGGGTTTACACCCTTGACTACATCATGTCGCTCCTACGGAGCTAACCCCCTGCGATGTTATCGCAAGATGCTGACGAGGACATCAGCGCTCTCGCCCGCAATCTAAAAGTATGCGGCATTTCTGACAAAGATGCACGGCCGTGCGCCTCTACAGCATTCTAGGATTTGAATCCTCTTCTCTCCGTACTCTGCGCCTCTGTGCGAGCAATCTTTTTCTTCATTCCAATTTATCATAATAATCTTCTACCGATTTGAGATTAGAAAAATGACACCCTTATTGCAGAATTTCTATTTTGGAACAAAATAGAAATACTGCAATAAAATAATCTGTGTTAATCTGCGAAATCTGTGGATAAATATCTTCTTTTTTCTTTCCGTGGTTATCTGTGTTAATCAGTGGCTAAACTCTTTCTCTAATCCTTTGCCCGCTTATACTCAACTTTACCGAGAAATTGTATCTGAACATAAGTAAGCCCGATTAAAAGAGAACCAAGAATCCACGCCATACTGGTAGCCATACTAAACCTGAGGTTAGTGTAAGCCTCAATCCATATTTTCAAGCCTACCACCATTGTTGTCTCTCCCGGCCCACCAAACGTCAGCAAAAAGATATTACCCATATTCTGGAATGTTGCAATAAAGGTGCCCACAAAATTGATAATAATCAATGGTAGCAAACTAGGAAGAGTAATGTTTCTGAGCTTAGCACGAATACCGCCGCCATCAATATCGACAGCCTCATATAAATCTGGAGGAATAGAATGCAGAGCGGCCAAATAAATCAGACTAGCCATCCCCATACTCGCCCAGACTGTTGGCAACACGCAACATATCATAGCTAATTGGGGATCTTCCAGCCAAGTTTGTGACGCAATATTAACAAATGGCAAATGGTTAAGCATCGCTAAAAGCTGATTAAGAAATCCTGCAGGAGTAGGATTATACATAAGCTTCCACATCAAGGCTATCACAATACCACTAGTCATCTGTGGTAAAAAGAACAAAGTTCTAAAGAAAATCTTGAACCGTGGTGCTTCACTAAGAAGTAATGCCAAAAAGATTGGTGCGGTAAAGGCAAAAATCATATTTAAAAAAACGAACTGCCCAGTACGTAGAAAACTCATCCAAAAACTCTTATCACCCGCTAAGATAATAAAATTATCCAATCCGACAAAGTCTGAGCTACCAGCAATTTTATAATCTTGAAAAGCCATTACCATACCACGCAGCAATGGGTAGTAACGCCAGAAAAGAATAATCAAAATAGCCGGCAATACCATTAAAACAGGTAACCATCCTTTATGAACACCACCACCAGAACCTGTTGCGCTAGATTTAACTATTTTTATGCCTAGAAAAATAAAAATAACAATAAACACCACTAGAATAACACGAGCCAGCGGACGCCATTTATCTAACACTTCCCTGGGGGTATCAAACATAAGCCCAGAATTAGCTTTATCCTCAACATTCTGCATTGCTAACTCATAATCAAAATCCTCACCATTGGCACCCAGCATAAGACTGATACATTCGCGGTTGATTGCCGAATCTACAATGATCCAGAACCCACTCCATGGTTCAGTTCGTGACTTAATCTGATGGTTTTCTATCTCATCAAAATTGCGCAACAATGCGACAGGAATATCCCTGATATACTCTTCATACCCCATACGACTTAATTCATCAGGCGCAACAAAGCGACTTAATCCCTGCAAAACTTTAGATGTGATTTCATTATCAACAACACTCTCATCGCAGATAGCCGTTAAGGTTTTCCAAACGGCATCACGATCCGATTTGGGGCGATCGCCCACACCTGTATACATCGATGCATAATGATTATATGTTTGTACAACACGCTGTCCATTAGGCACTGGAGCCGCAGGTATAGGAAACCAGCTTAACAGCGATGGGTCTATATTGGAGTCCGATCCAACAGTACTAAGATCAGAAATATTAGCAAACGTCATTGCGACTTCACCACGACCCAACAAATCAAAACTACCCAAACCGCGCTGAGTTCCATGCGTACGGGCAACACCTTTGATGACATCATCATTCGAAAATTCTATGCGCCGCTTACCACTCTTGACATAACCATTAGAAATATCCAGATCACTAACAGGAACACCACCCAGTTCTGCGTCTGCAATCCATTTTCCCCAACGTAATTTATGATAAAAGCCAAGTGCCATCATTGATGCCGGAGATGCAAATGTCGCGCGCCAGCTCGATTTTTCCAGCGACAGATCCTCTCCATCAGGCGTCTTAAATCCTGTTTCATAAAGAGGGAAATCATAATTTTTTTCCGTAACTGGAGATTGGCGAGTCTGGAGAATTGCTTGCCCGCCAGCTGAATTAAGCCAGGGAAGAAATTGCCATCCAGCCGTAGGCAAGCAAATTGACTGCTGACCGTTCTGGATAATTGCACCTGGAACCACTCTCTTAGGATCCGATAATCTCAAACACCATGCATACATCTCATCCCAAGTCTTCGGTGGATTATTAGGATCCAACCCAGCTGCCTTAACCATATCAACTCTAAACACAATACCAGACATAGCCTTAATCGGCAGGGGTATTCCGTAGATTTTACCATCAACAGTGCTTACCCGTCGTAAAAGCAACGGTATTTCCTTCCATGGAGGCCACAACGTTTCATCGTCATCAATCTGACCATTTCCGTTAATATCTTCGCCGATCCATTCGTTAAGCGGATATAAAAATTGTTGAGAACTCTCACTACGAATTAAATGAAAAAAACTTAATCCGATATCAGGAGCCGTCTTGCCAGCAATAGCCATCATCAAAGATGCTCTTCCTCCACCAGGTATTGCAATCCCCCCCCATTGCTGTACTTCAATACCTGGGTTTTTAGCTGTAAAATCAATAATCTGGCGAGTATAAGAATCCTCAGGATTATTTGGCTGAAAGAATGATACTGTAGTCTTAACCACAATTTTACGAGAAACAGTATTGTCAGCACTGTATACCGTTGTCACAAAAGGTAACAGTAAAGTAAGTGCTATATTTATGCGTAATGCCAAAGTATATATCATTCGTTATCTAGCCTTCTAATTATTTGTTTATTCTGTTTATTGTCCGCCCTGCATAAAGAATAGTTGTAGCTTACAATGTCTTTTTTTATCTTAATCTAACATATATACCATTCAACTTGCTTCCAAAGATAATTCCGCTCACAATCAGGCCTAATCACATGCTACTCTTCATTTCTCATCGCCCTGAATTTGCAAAAAAAACATTACCCCCGTAAATCAGCCTTAACGTTAATACAATTTGAGTTTTTTTGCAAGTATTTTGTTTGTTTATTTGTTTATTCTAAGAATTGTAAGCTTAAATACTAATAATAATTAAGCAAAAAAGTAATCATATTACAATATACCTTCAGTAAAGTATCCTTTTAAATCAAGAAGGGTAAAATATATAACATGAACGAGCAAAAAGAATATCCAATAATAACTGAAAAGCGAAAGGAATATCCAACAGCCAACTAAAGGGCGGAAGAATGTTCAACATAGAATACTCAACATCCAATAATGAATGAAGAATACTCTTACGGGGCGACTAAACACAGTCAGCTCTTACGAAAAAGATGGCGATTCCTCCCCCTTTGACCTTTTCGTTCGTCCCCTTCTCCTCATGGCTCCACCGGGACAAGCCCCAATCATCGTTTTTCTGGGCGGGCGCGACTCAGCTACAATATGAAGTTTTCAACCTAGCCATTAATTTGCAAATTTCACGCTGTAGCCGCTTCCATTGGGAGCGGAGAACTCTGGCAACCAATCAGCAAAATCCGCGCTAGCTTTGCTAGTCCCGCAAAGCGCATGTGCGTCAACCTAAGCTAAAAACATTTATTGAAAGCTATTTATAGGTTTTTTACAAATTATTATGAGTAATTTAATCAAATTCGACTCCTTCCATGCTTCGCTTTACAAGCTATGCAGGACG
>Ga0307987_1000971_pt1 | contig 16275 bp, 8 predicted proteins | sample EllFjometagen181_FD_203157 | JGI IMG/M metagenome (GOLD analysis project Ga0307987, IMG submission 203157) | Marine microbial communities from Ellis Fjord, Antarctic Ocean - #181 | ecosystem: Environmental > Aquatic > Marine > Unclassified | place: Southern Ocean | collected 2014-10-08
TTCGCCTGGCTGCTCGAGCGCTTGCCTATGCCCTCACGCCCGGCCCGTAGGAGGCCGCGCCCCGAAAAACAACCCCTCTTCCAAGCTGCGTAATGGCCTCACTGGCCGAGACCGTGACCGAGGCCCGTTCTTGTCCTTGACGGTCCAGCTGGCGGTGAGGTCCGTGCTCGGGTTGTCCTCGTCGCTGATCTTCCCCGTGAAGGTGACGGTGGCGCCCTTGGTGACGGTGTCGACGTTGCCGGAGAGGTCGGCCACGGGGGCGTCGTTGAACTCGTCAATGACTTGGTCGGAATTACAGCCACCGACGATGAGCGTGCCCAGGATCAGCGGGTACAGGGGTTGGCCTCGGGTCATGGTGTCCTCACGATTGGGCGCGGCGTGCCTAGGGACAGGAGAGGTCGCGGTTGTAGATGTAGCGGACGTTCGATTCTTCGACGTAGGTCGATGGCAGGACGCTGCAGTCGGTGTCGTAGCTCATGCGGTGGTTGGTCCAGCTCGATCTCCAGCAGCGCTTCCACCGGTGGCTGTCGCTGCCGTGGTCGCTCTGGGGCAGGTAGCCCAGGGTCATGCTGTCCGTGGAGTAGCTGCAGCCGTGGTTGTAGGCCGTGGTGCTGTTGACGGTGGCGATGCTCACGGCGGTGACGTGGTCCATGCAGCCACTGTCCCAGCCTCGCTGGATGAGATCGTGGGTCGAGCTGCCGTAGCCGCTGGGGAGCGAGGCGAGGGAGTAGCCTACGGAGTAGTCGGATGAGAGGCCATAGACGTCTATCCCCGAGGCCGCCAGCAGCGTGGTGTACTCGGTGCTGCCCTCGATGGTGGTCATGTGGTCGTTGCGGTAGGAGTTGTACATGGTCACCAGGTGGTAGACATGGGTACCGGGGCTCTCGATATCCCAGCTGTCGTTGCAGTCGTTGCCGCGGGTGGCCGTGTAGTGTCCGGAGGTGGAACACATGCAGCTATGGGTGGATGAGAGCCCGTAGCTGTCGTCGTCGGCGTCGTAGTAGTAGGTGGTGCAGCCCGACGCGCCGGCCTCGTCGGTGGTGCCGTCGCAGTCGTTGTCGTAGCCGTCGCAGCTCTCGGTTTTTCCGGTCCAGCAGACTGAGCAGCTGTCATTGCAGTCGCCTGCCCTGGTGGCCGTGTAGTGCCCCGAGGTGGAGCAGAGGCACTGGCTGGACGAGGTGCCGTAGGTGTCGTTGTCGTAGTCGTAGTAGTAGGTGGCGCAGCCGGAAGCGCCGGCCTCGTCGGTGGTGCCGTCGCAGTCGTTGTCGTAGCCGTCGCAGCTCTCGGTTTTTCCGGTCCAGCAGGCCGAGCAGGAGTCGTCGCAGTCCGAGGTGTTGGAGACGTAGCCTGTGGGCTGGTCGCAGCGGGAGAGGGTGGTCGAGGTGGTGCCGTAGCCGTCGCCATCGGCATCGCGGTACCAGGTGGACTTGCCGGTGGCGGAGCTGTCGGAGTCGTCCGCAACGCCGTCGCAGTCCTCGTCGGTGTTGGAGGCGTCGCAGATCTCGGTCTCGCCGGGGTTGATGTTGGCGTTGGAGTCGTCGCAGTCGGATCCGCGGCTGGCGGTGTAGTGGCCGGAGGCGGAGCAGAGGCACTGGGTGGACGAAGTGCCGTAGGTGTCGTCGTCGTAGTCGTAGTACCAGGTGCCGCAGCCCGAGGCGCTGGCCTCGTCGGTAGAGCCGTCGCAGTCGTTGTCGTAGCCGTCGCAGATCTCGGCCTTGCCGGTCCAGCAGACGGCGCAGGAGTCGTCGCAGTCGGAGCTGTTCGAGACGTAGCCGCTGGGCTGATCGCAGCGTGACACCGTGGACGATGAGCTGCCGTAGGTGTCGCCATCGGCGTCGCGGTACCAGGAGGACGTGCCGGTGGCGGCGCTGTCGGCGTCGTCGGCGGCGCCATCGCAGTCCTCGTCGGTGTTGGAGCTGTCGCAAACCTCTGTGGCTGCTGGGCTGATGCTGGCGTTGCCGTCGTCGCAGTCATCGTCGTTCGAGACATAGCCGGAGGGCTGGTCGCAGGCCGCGCTGGTGGTGCCAGCCCAGCCGTAGCCGTCGCCGTCGGCATCGCGGTACCAGGTGGACTTGCCGGTGGCGGAGCTGTCGGCGTCGTCGGCGCTGCCGTCGCAGTCCTCGTCGGTGTTGGAGGCGTCGCAGATCTCGGTGGCTGCTGGGTTGACGGCGGCGCTGCCGTCGTCGCAGTCGCTGGCGTCGGTGACGTAGCCGCCGGGCTGATCGCAGCGGTCCAGGGGAGAGCCGACCTCGCCGTAGCCATCGGCGTCGGCGTCGGCGTACCAGGTGCTCTGGCCCGAGACCGAATCGTCAGCGTCGTCGCTGCTGCCATCGCAGTCCTCGTCTGTGTCCGAAGGATCGCAGACCTCGCTGGCGATGGGGTTGATGGCAGCATCGGAGTCATCGCAGTCGCCGCTGAGGTGGCCGCGGTAGTCGCCGTCCTCCTCGCAGAGGCAGCGGGAGCCGGCACCGGAGGCGTAGAAGTCGTCACCGTCTGCGTCATAGAACAGATCTTCGCACCCCACCGCACCCTCGAGGTCGGCGTAGCCGTCGCAGTTCTCGTCGGCGTCGGCGTCGTCGCAAATCTCGTCGGCGTCGGGGTTGACGGCGAAGTCGTTGTCATCGCAGTCGCCGGCGTTCGAGGAGGTGTATGCGCCCGGATTGGACGTGCAGACGCAGTCGCTGGTGCCGACGTCGGTGCCGAAGCTGTCGCCGTCGGCGTCCAGGTGCAGGCTGGTGCAGCCCGAGGAGCCCGCGGGGTCCGCCAGCCCATCGCAGTCGTTGTCCACCGGGTCCGGATCGTCGCAGATCTCCACCGCGCCAGGGTTGATGGCTGGGTCGGAGTCGTCACAGTCGCCGTCGTCGGTGACATAGCCAGAGACGGGCTCGCAGCTGTCCAGGGGCGAGCTGCCGTAGCCGTCGCTGTCACTGTCCAGGTACAGGCTGGTGCCGAAGGGGTAGGTGAAGCCGTTGTCGATGTCGCCGTCGCAGTCGTGGTCGGTCTCGTCGCATAGCTCGGGCTCGGCGGGGTTGATGTCGGGCTGGCTGTCGTCGCAGTCGCCGCTCAGGACAGACCAGCCTGGCAGGGTCAGGGTGGCGCAGATCAGGTCGGCCACACCGTCGCCGTCTGCGTCGTAGGGCAGGGTGCCGTCACCGTAGCCGTCGCCGTCGCCGTCCTCGTAGAAGCCGATGCGGTGGAAGTCTTCGTCGATGTCGCCGTCGCAGTCGTCGTCCCGGCCGTTGCAGGTCTCGGCTTCTCCGGGGTTTACATTGACGGCATAGTCGTCGCAGTCGCCGGGGGCGGCCACGTAGCCGCTGGGCTGAGTGCAGTCGGTGAGCACGGCGTCGTCCACGCCGTCACCATCGAGGTCGTTGTACACATCGGACCCGTAGCCGTCACCGTCGAGGTCCAGGTACCAGTCCTGGCTGCAGTCCCCCACCTCGATGTTGAGCATGTCGCGGTTGGTGTTGCCGTCTGAGTCTTCGACCTCGAGGTAGACGATGATGTTGCCCACTTCCAGGATACCGTCGAGGTTGGGGTCGTACAGGGTGATGTCTTCGCAGGCCCCGCTGAGGGGGAGGCCTTCGTAGAAGTAGGTCTCCTCCGAGTCGTCGGCGGTGCGGTAGGACCAGCGCAGGATCAGGTCGGTGCAGTCGGTCTGACCATCCTCGTAGCTGCCGTGGAAGCCGATGGTCTCGGCCAGGTCGATGAGGTCGCCTTCGGAGGGGCTGAGGATCTCCACCGTGGGACCGTCGCCCACCGCGTAGCGCACGGTGTCGGTGCAGGTGCCGCCCCAGTCGTCCTCGACGTACAGCGTGATGGTGTGGGTCTCGGGCTCGGAGAAGGCCACCGACTCGTCGATGCTGGTGAAGCCGTCGCCATCGGGGGTGCCAAAGCCGATGGGCTCCTCCAGCTGGTTGCTCTGCCATTCGATATACAGCTGGGTGATGTCCTGATCGGGATCGATGTCGCCCACCTGGCCCTCGAAGCGGACCTCGTCGTCGGTGTTCCCGGTGGTGCCGTCGTAGGGTAGGATGATCTCGCACCAGGGCCCGCTGTTGGGGTGGCGCACCACCATCCCCACGCATTCTCCGCTGCCGCTCGAGTTGCCCGACTCGTCCTCGGCCTGGATGCAGAGGGTGTGGGTGCCGGCGGGCAGGGCCACGTAGCCGAACAGGCGGAGATCATCGCCGCTGGTCGAGCTGTCGAGGGCGGGCAGGTAGCCGGTGTCTGTGGCGGTGTCCCCGGTGTCGCCTGGCCCGGACTCGAAGCGCAGGGTGGCGGCCTGGCCCTGCTCGTCCTGGTAGGTGGTCTCGAACCAGATGGTGAGGTCGGCGGGCGCGGTCTCGCCGCTGGCGTCCCCGCAGCTGCCATCCAGCAGGACATCCACGTCCGAGAAGTATGCACCCTCGGGGGCCTCGGCTGAGGGCGAGGACAATGAGCAGGAGGGAGCCTCGCCAGGGTTCAGGAGGAAATGGTGGCTGGCCTTGGACGAGGTCGGGGCCTGATCCACTGCGGTGAGCACGATCTCGAGTTCGTCGTGGTCGATGGGGGTGCGGAAGGTGCAGGAGACCCCTCCGTATTCGAACTCCGAGTCCTCGGGGGGCTGGGTGCAGTTCTCACCGGGCTCCATGTCATCGAGGATGAGCTCGTTGCCGTTTTTGTCGAGCAGCTTCCATGAGACCAGCATGTCGGCCGAGGACGTCTCCTCGTCCGTGACGATGCCGTGGAAGGTCACCATCGCACCGCGGGTGACGCTGTCGTTGCTCTCATCGAGGCTCACGTCGGGGGGGTCGTTGATGGCGTCGAAGGCGATGTCGGAATTGCAGGCGGTGATGGTGATCATCAGCCCGATGATGCAGGCCGTTCGCTTGTTGGTACACATGTTTTGTCTCCCGCTTCGCCGGGTCGCCCCGGAACCGTGTGGATTCTATGTCGCGGGATGGTTCGTTCCAAGTGTGGAAGTACGGGGTTGGACGAACCGCCGGGGCTGGGGATGCCAGGACGCGCTCCTGCACGACGCTCCGGTGGCACTCGAGACAGGGCGTGCCACACGAAACACAGGGTAAACGCGCGATTGCCGTGCGGGTGGTGGAGGCCTGGCGTGGCGCGGGGGTCCTTTCCCGTCCGGGCCCCGCCGAAGGAGTCTACCCCCGCCCTACTCCCGGATCCGGACCTGCGTCGCCGGCAGCGCCAGCGTGGTCTTCCGGTGCTTCTTGTCGATGAGGCGACCGGGGATCTGCCAGGAGGCGAAGAGCTTGCGGAGCTGGTTGCCCAGCTGCCACAGGGAGGTGTCGGGGTTCTTGAGGCGGTGGCGCGCGGGGCCCCACACCGCGATGATCAGCTCGTCGTCGTCGATCCATTCGTTGGGGCGACCGGCCAGGGAGAGCAGCAGGTAGAAGGGCTTGGCCAGGCTGGCCTGGTGGGTAGCGCCGGCCCAATGGGCACGAACCACGCCCCGATCCTCGCTCTCCCAGGCCAGCTCGAGAAGCAGGTCTTCCGGAGCGTCCCCAGGCGCGGCCGTGGGGGGGGAGCCCTCAGCGGCGTCCACCAGGGACAGCACACCCCAGGTCCGGCTGGAGGCGAAGCGGATCACCTGACCTTCTTCGAGGCGCACCCAGCCCTGGATCCTGCGGCTGTCCAGGCTGGTGCCGTTGGTGGAACCCAGATCGCGCAGCTGCCAGGAGCCCTGGCGCCACTCCACCACGGCCTGGTGGCCGCTGATGCGCGGGTGGTCCAGGTGAAGGTCGCAGGCCGGATCACGGCCGATGGAGAAGCTGCTACGGAAGCTATACCGCTGGCCGCTGTCGAGATCCTCGAGGACGCAGGGCTCGGCTTCGGGCTGCAGCAAATCGGTGATGAAGGGAGGCATGGTCGCCTTGGATCTATCCCGGCTCGCGCTCCCTCGTGTGGGTGGGTGGGATGGGGCAGGCCAAGTTGTTCTAGGGGCTGTCTAGATGTGTCTGCCCCGGCCGCGGGCGACCTTGGTGGTGTCGCCGTCCCGGAAGGCCGCCGGGCGACCCATCAACCATCGGCTGTCGGAAACAACCCCATGCATCGCGCTCTCTGCACCATCGTCCCCTCGAGTGATCGTTTCCTCGTTCCCGCCCGCACCAGCCTGCTGGCCTTGACGGGTCTGCTCGTTGGCTGCGCGGGCTTCGTGGCGCCGGCCCAGGACACCGGCGATCTCTCTGCCGCTTCTGCCGGTTCCTGGCTGAGCGTGGATGAATCGCCGCTGCCTGTGGGCACCGGCGCGGACTGGGTCACCCCCGGGCTGCTCACCGCCCACCAGGTCACCGCTGCTTTCCCCGGGGCGGAGCTGGTGAGCGAACGTGAGGTCTTCGACCTGGCCGGCCAGCTTCTGGGCACGCTGCTCACCTTCCGCATCGGCGAGGGCGAGCCCTGGGTCGAGGGCGTGCTCTTCCAGGGCGAGGGCTACTACTCCACCCTGGCAACCTTTGACGAGGAGCTGCCCCTGCGCCTCACCTCCACCTTCGGCCGTATGGCCCGCGAGCTGGACGGGGTCGATCTGGTCTACGCCCCTCGAGAGCAGGCCTGGCTCTACATCGGCGACGACGGAGCCCTGCACGACGCCCTGGACGACGTCCTCGTGGACGATCTGGACTTCCAGGACTACCGCGTGGACGAGCAGGGAGCCGTGCTCCATCGCCAGGCCAGGGAGCAGGCCGCCGATGAGCTGATGCTGGCGGCGGCTTCCTGTGGGAGCAGCTACGGCCGGGCCCTGGACAGCTACGATGGCATCACCGCCTACTCCAACGGCAGCTGCTCCGGCACGGGCAGCGGCAGCTACCAATGCGTCGAGTATATCGACCGAGTCCACCCCGTGACCACCAGCCACTCCGGCAACGCCGACACCTACGCCAACGGCCGCAACGCTCGCAACATGGACATGATCCTGTTCAACAACGGCGGCTCTCGGAACCCGCTGTTCGGTGACATCGTGGTCAGCGATGCAGGCACCTACGGTCACGTGGGCATCTTGAAGAGCGTTGGCAGCTCGAGCGCCACCGTCATCCACCAGAACTGGAGCTCGAGCTCTGCCACCATGAGCGTGTCCCGTTCGGGCAAGAGCTTGAGCGGCTTCAGCTCCAGCTACCCCATCTACGGTTGGCTGCGGCCCGGTTGGAACTTCAACAGCAGCAACGGCGACAGCACAAGCGGGATCAACGGCTGGTCCGTGAGCAACGCCAGCATCGTGCAGGTCAGGAACAAGGGTGTGCAGCTCAACCCGGCCAGCGATCCCGGCATCACCTCTCCCAGCGGCATGAACCTCAACCCGTACCGGACCAGCTCGGGCGCTGGGAATGGCTACGGTAAGATCAAGATCAGGCTCAAGAGCAGCTGCCCTGACGGGAACGTCAGGGTCTACTTCACCACCTCTGCCTACCCATCCTGGAGTGAGTCCCAGTCCGAGTCCACCCGGGTCGCCACCGACGGAAGTTGGCACTACGTTACCGTGGACATGCGAGTGAACGGCTACTGGGTCTACGGCGGCCGGGTCAACCAGATCCGCATCGACCCCTGCAACAATGGCAACTCCGCCTCCTCGGACATCGTCGGCATCGACAAGGTCTGGTTCGCCCACGGTTAGGTGGACCGGCACGAGTCCATGGGGTCAGTGCCCGCCGGAGAGACTGCAGGTCGCGGCGCTCCGGCGGGCGTCGCCGGTGCAGTCGAAGACGGCGGTACTCCAGTCTCCCTGGATGGTGTAGTCGCGGATGGCGGTGACGGGACCACCGGGGAAGGCACCATTGAGGATCCACTGGCCCGCAGGGACCTTGCCATTGAGCGGATACCGTCGGCTGCGATCGGGTTCCTCGAGGTAGGCCCCCTCGAGGCCGTTCACCATGACGTAGCATACCGAGCCGGCGGCTCCCGCGGCGGCGTGATCGTCGTCCTCGGACCCGGGCGCTACGTCGGTGGCGGACCCTGGTGGGTGTGGGTCCGCTACGGCGGGTGTGCTGGGGGGCTGCTCGTCGGGATCGGTCCCTGTGGACGTGGGGGAGGGCTCCAGCGCTGCGCTGGCGCCATGACCAGCAACAACGGCGGGACCTCCGGGCTCGACGTTCACCACATCGTCGCGCGAGCCTGCCTGGGGCAGCGGGCTGGCACTGCTCTCTGGCGGTAGTGGTCGCACCGTTCCGCTCTGATCGGGGGGGGGGAGGGGCTCGGGAGGTGGCTGGACAGTATCCGGGGCTTCCGGAGTCGGAGTGGGGTCCGCTGGGTCCTGGGGAATCAGCTGCCAGGCGCCGATGGCGAGCGCTGTGAGGCCCGCGAGGGCGGAAATCGGGAGCCAAGGACGCCCCCGGCGTGTCGGTTTCGCAGGCGTGGGCGCGGATGCTGGCTCTGCCGGCTCCGGTGGCTGCGGGCTCACAGCGGGCGCCGCAGCGCCTTCGACAATGGCTTGCTGGGCGGCGTGCAGGGGGTCCGTGTCGGCTTCGGGATCCTCGTCTCCCTGGCGCTTGTGTCGTGGCTTGGCGGGCTCCGGTGGAGGGGGTGGCTCACCGGGTGCGAGTTCGGGCGGTGGCGGCGTGCTGAGGCTGCGGGCGCCGCTCCTCGCCTCGAGAGCGGGCGGGTTGGAAGGCGCACCCGAGGATGGGGCCGGGAGGCGCGGGGGCGTGCCGGGGCTGGCCGGGGGCTTCGCCTCGAGTTCGAGGGTGGGTGCGGGGTGCTGACGCTCGGCGGGCGGGGGTTGCTCGATGTAGATGCGCCCCACCAGGTTGTCTGTAGGGAGATCTCTACCGGAGAGCAGCAGCAGTGGGACGACCCGACCGGCCCACTGTGAGAGGGTGGGTCCCTCGCGTTGGGCCGCCAACAACTCGGTGGCGCGATGCTCCACCTGCTTGGCGCTGGGACGATCGTGGGGATCGTGGGCTAGCATCTCCGACAACAACGCCAGCAAGTCCCAGCTCTGGGGGCCCAGGAGCGTACGCAGGATCTCGAGCTTCTTGTCGCGGTGCGGCAGGTAACGCTCGACACTCAGGGGCGTGCGACCGTAGCGTTGGCCGCAGAGAAGCTCGTAGGTGGTGGCACCCAGAGAGAAGATATCGATGGCGGGGCTGGTGAGGCAGGCGTCCCGATACTCGGGCGCCATATAGACCTCGGTGCCAAGCTGGAGGCGACGGGTGGCGGCCTCGCGGCCCTCGAAGTCTGCCCGCGCGGTGCCGAAGTCCAGGATCGCGATCTCTCCGGAGGCGGTGAGCATCAGGTTGGAGGGTTTTAGATCCCGGTGAAGCAACCCGAGGGGCTTGCCCTCGCTGTTCGTGGCCACGCAGTGGGCGTAGTGTAGGGCGCTGGCGATCTCCACTAGGATGGACAGGGCGATGCTGGCGGGGGGACGGTCGTCCCCATTGAGGTAGATGATCTGGTGGAGGTTGAGACCCTCCATGTGATCCATCACCATGGTCCAGCGGTTCGCGATGTAGGCCAGCGCGTTCACCTTCACGATGGCGCGGTGGTTCAGCATACCCAGCAGGCGGGCCTCATCGCGGGTGCGCTGAAGGGTATCGCCCTCGCTCTCCTTGAAGGGGTGGAGCATCTTGAGCGCCACCTGCTTCTTGAAGCCAGAGCCGGTGTCCATGCTGGCCTTGTAGACCTTGCCGTAGGCACCCTCTCCGATGAGGGCCTGGATGGTGTAGTGCCGTGAGGCTGCTGGTGGCTCTGCGAGGGACATTCCCGCTCCAGCGCTGCTGCTAACGGGTTTGCAGGGTGGCTCCCAGCGCCGCACGGTTCGCCGGCGGGCGGAAGCGCTGTCCATTGACGCGGGGGGCCGTGGTCCGTAGGCTGTCCTCCGCGACTGTACGTTATCGAGAGCCCTTCGCCAGGGGATGGACCGTGAAGATCCTTGCTGGAACCACCATCACTCTCATCTCTGCCGGTCTGCTCGTCGCTTCGACGGCGCGCGCTGACGAGGCGACGTCGGCCATCAGCTCCCCCGAGACCGTGCGCGTCCTCTTCCTGCCCGTGACCGGTCATCAAGGAGAGGCGGTCCAGGCGGGCGCCCTACTCTCGCAGAGCCTGGAGGCGACGCTGTCTGCTGCGGCTGCGGAGCAGCGTGTGGAACTGCTGACAGCTGCGGACCTGGGCAGAGTGGCGGGCCGCTCGCCCCAAGAGCACCTCGCCCGCTGCTCCGATGCCTGCCTCACCGTCTGTCAGCATCGGCTGGGTCGCTTGGCCGGCCTGGACTGGGTGGTCACGGGCACGGTGATGGACGTCAGCCCCACCACGCGGCTCGTCGAGTTGCTGCTTGTAGACCTCCACGCGCCCCTCTCCGATCCACGGATGCTTCCCTTCGAGTTGCAGGTCACGGGGCATCACAGCGCCATCGCAGCCAGTGAGCGAGAGCTGGTGGCTTCCGTTCAGCGCGTGGTGATGGGCCTGGAACGAGAGGATGAGGCGACTTCCTGCTGTGGGGGCGAGGCCTCCCGCGGGGTGGCCCCGAGCTATTTCGTGGCGCCCTTCGACGTGGCGCCTCGTGAGCGAGACCTTGGGCAAGGTGTGGAGCTGGCCGGACGGCTCGAGGCCGCCTTCGACGAGACGCTGCGGCTCGATGCCCGCCGTCTCGAGCCCCGCACGCTCGGTGTGGTGACCGACTACGACTCCGGTGTCTTTCTGGAGAGCTGCCCCCCGGGTGACCACTACCAGTGCGCTCTGCACGTCGCGGAGAACACGGGAGTGGACTGGGCGGTCACCGGGCTCGTCCTGGAGAGCCCTGTCGCGCTCGGGGCTCGCTCGGTGCAGGTCACCTTCGTCAACCGTGCCAACCCCCAGGTGGGCGAGGTGGAGATCAGCCAAGAGGCGGTGTTGCTGGTGGACGAACCCGATGCCGAGCGTCGCTTCCTCGAGCGCGTTGTGGCGGGCTTCGAGTTCTTCGTCCGCTCGGAGAGCTGCGAGGGGGGCTGCGAACAGGAGCCCGATCTGCGGGTCCATGTCTGGATGCCTCGCGAGCAGCTGGAGTCCGGTGCCGATGAGCAGCCCCTGGTGGAGCGTGACGAGGTCACCGACACCCTGATTACCCTCGACTCCGGCCGTGGTTCTCGTGGGGAACGGTTGAACATCGAGGAGCTGGACGGCAGCGAGGCCTCCGGTGACCTGGACGACCTGCGCCCCGGTGTGCGCGATGAGGCCCCCGGGTTCACCGTCGCCGAGCGTGGTGGCGATTTGGTGTTCGAGGGCGGCGCGGCCGTCTGGTATGCCAGCACCGGTACGGCTCTGTACGGCGACGTGGTGCTGGACAGCTACCAGGAGGACGAGGCCCTGGCCGTGGGCAGCTACCTGGTGGCCGAGAAGCGACCGTCGGCCTCGGTCGCCCTGGGGCTCGGTCTGGGCTTGAGCAGGCGTACGGATCTCATGCTCCGCGCGGGGCTCTTCGCAGGCTCCTACCATCAGGCCCTGTCCACCAAGGAGTGGGACAGCTGGGACGAGATAGTGGTCTGGGATGACCTGGACGAACGTGACGGCACGGGCGGTTTCATGGCTTGGCACGCGCAGGCCCTGCTGCACATCTCTCTGCGTCCGCTGCCTTTGGTGGACGAGGGGCTTTCCTCGGGGGACGGTGCTGTCGATGGTGTGGGCTCCGGCGGTCGCGATCTCGGTGGGACCAGCGGTGGCGATGCCGCAGCTGCCTCATCGGCGGATGAGCGGATCGAGGAGCTGGATCTCGACGACGAGGCCGAACTCGACCCGACTCTTCCCCCTGTAGAGCTGCGCCAGGTGGCCACCGAGCGTCGCCTCGCCCCCTTCGTCGAGATCGGAGGCGGGGTGCTGCAACTCCCGCTCCCCGCGACTCAGCAGAGCCACCTACCCAGCTCTGTGCAGACCTGGGATGGATTCACGTGGCCCAACGCTCGGCTGGCATTGGGACTGGAGTATGGCATCGCGGCCAAGCTCGATGTGGCGCTGATGCTGCCGCTGTACCTTCACTTTGGTCCCGCCACCCACAGCGCCGAGCAGGGTGATTTGGAGTTGCTGACCTTTCTCGAGGACAGCCCCTCAATCGCCTGGGGGACCGGTATCGAGCTGCTGGTGCGACCCAGGTTCGGCCTGGGAGAGTGACCGCGCTCGACGCGTTGTGCGCGCAGGCTCACCGACACCGTGGTCGAAGCTGGAAGTTCAGGGCCACCAAGCCCATACCTACGCCGATGCCGCCCGCACCCAAGGCCCCGATGCTCAGGGCGTTGCTTCGCCGGCGCAGCTGCTCGCTGTGCTCGTATGCGGCGGCGGGGCCGTCCCAGCAGGCGCCGTGGACGGCGCAGTCCTCGACGCTTCGCTCCCACTGGCGGCTCGACAGCAGGGCGGCGCTGTACAAGCCCCCTGATGCCAGCAGCGCGCCACCGCTGGCCCACCACCAGGGGCGGGCGGGGTTGGGAACCAGCGCGTGGGTCAGGGCGCTCCATTCGTCGGCGGTGGCGGGCTGCGGGCTGGGCCAGCTGGGCCGGGTGTCGGCGTCGAACGCGGCCACCGGGAGCCTGGTCACCCCCACAGGGTTCAGACCGCTCCAGCGCACACGCTCGCTGTCGTCCACCACCTGGACCACCACCGGGCGTCCCGTGGGCCAGCCCGTGCCGCAGGGGGGGGCCAGGGGCGTGACACCGTCCAGCAGTAGCCGGGCGTCGACGGGGCAGTGGTAGCGTGGGCTGGGGCCCAGCTCGGCCTGGCGGTTGGGGAAGGTGTGGAGCTCGAGGGCCTGCTGATACCAGGTGTGCAGCTCGCCGCCAGGGAAGACGAAACCCGGGCCGGGGGTGTAGTCGGGCTGGACCTGCAGCGCCGCCATGAAGGCTCCCTGCGCTCGTTCGCGGGCGGCCGGCCCCAGCTTGTCGCGTTCCATGAAGACAGCGGTGGCCTCGAGGGTGTACAGCTCTGCGGCTTGCGCTGGCTGGATGGGCTCGTGGAGGCAAGCCAGGGCCTCGAGAGCCTGCTGGTGAGCGTCACCGAAGCCCGTGAGATCGGCCGCCTCCCAGGCACTCTTGGCAAGCTCGTGGCTCTCGTGGATGGTGACGTTGTCGGCTTCACAGAGCACGGTGCTGGCTGCAGCCGGTGGCGCAGCAGCGGCCCAGGAGAACGCCAGTACAGCGGGCAGATGTCGGGTGTTCGGGCGCCGACCATTTCCACCGACAGTGTCGGCGGAAATGACGGCACCACTTTCTTTGGGGGGAAGACAGATTCTTCCCCCCCTATCCGAGGCGGCCACCGCCTCTCCCCCCCATCTTCGCCGCTTGATGAGCGGCGCGAGGCTGCGTCCGCAGCCCCGATGAGAAGCCATCTCAGCTTGTCGAACTGTCGGCGAACTGGGCCCATTCTGATCGGTGCCGGTGTTCGCACTCATCGCGTCAACTCCCCGAAGCAGTCGGCGCTGGGGTCGTCCTGGTCGATGAGGCCGTCGCAGTCGTTGTCCAATCCGTCGCAGGTCTCCTCGGCGCCGGGGTGGCGGCCGATGTCGTCGTCGTCGCAGTCGTGCTGCTCGTCGTGGCCGTCGGCGTCCTGATCAGGGACCTGCTCCGGGTAGGGCCCGCAGTTCAGGGCCTCATCGAAGCAAGCCAGGGTGAAGTGCTCCCAGCTGCCTCCGAGCAGCTCCCCGGGGTGGACCCCCGTCTCGTCCACCAGCGCGCTGCCCTGGCCTTCGTCCAGGCGCCACAGGGCGATGGTGTCCTCGTCGGGCTCCAAGGGACGCCACGCGGGAACGAAATCCGTGGTGGGGGTACTGACCCCCTGCAGCCGGAGTTCCCCCAGCGCCCCAGGGAACCAGGTCCCCAGGTCCGGCCAGCAGCCCACCAGGAGCTCTCCGGGGTCGGTGGATCCGTCGGGAGGGATGGCAAGCCCCAGGTAGTCGCCGTCCAGGAAGAGTGCGTCCCGGGTGTCCGCGTTGTGGCTCAACAGCAGGTGGTGCCTGCCTCCGTCCACCAGGGCCTGCGGGAAGGCCACGGCCAGCCCGGGATCCTCGGGAGCACCTAGCCAGAGCGCGCCGTCTTGCTGGAACAGGGCCAGCATCCCGGGCCAGATCAGCAGGGGGTAGAGGCCCGACGGATCAGCCTGGACGGCGTCGGCGTCGAAGTACAGCTCGAGGGTGTAGTCATCTGCGGCCTGCACGCTGTGGAGATCGAATGACAGGCAGTGCTCTGGATGCTCGAGGCGCACCCCCCACTCCTCGTGGACCTCGTACCAGGGCACGCTGTCCCCGTCGGGATCGTGGGCGCTGCGCGCCCGTTCATCGGAGATCCAGGGGCAGCCGATCAGGCAGGCCGCCAACGTCAGGGGCCAGGCGCGGTGCCGTGTCCGCATTCCTTTGCCTCGTGTCGTAGCTGGGGACAAGTCGTACAAACGGGGACTCTCCTGTACCGCGAGCCTGCAGGTTCGACCAGGAACCCTCGAGCCGGGCGGCGAGAACGGGGCCGTGCCCATCGAGCCAGGCTGCGAGGAAGCCGGCGACCCGTTGGCTGTTCGGGGCTACCGCTCCGCCCACCCCCTCAGATGTAGAACCCCCAGATCACCACCGACGCCAGCACCATCACCACCAGGGTCAGGGGCCCGCCCGCCCGCAGGTAGTCCGCGTTGCGGTAGCCTCCGGGGCCCATGAGCAGGGCGTTGACCTGGTGGGTGGGGAGCAGGAAGGAGTTCGAGGCCGTCACCGCCACCAGCAGCGCGAGGCCCCGGGGATCGATGCCGGCCTGGGCGGCCATGACGGTCACCAGGGGCACCAGGATGACCGTGGCGGCCACGTTGGACATGAACAGGGTGAACCCGGTGGTCAGGCTCGCCACCGCCAGCAGCAGCAGCAGGGGGTGGGCGTCCCCCGCGACGGTCATGATCCCGCCGGCGATGGCGGCCGCTGTGCCGGTCTTCTCCATGGCCAGCCCCAGGGGGATCAGCCCGGCCAGCAGGAACACGGTGCGCCAGTCCACGGCCTTCCAGGCTTCCTGGGCCGGCACCACGCGCAGCACGATCATGGCCACGGCGCCGGTGAGCAGGGAGATGGACAGAGAGAAACCCAGCAGCGCCAACCCGATGGCCCCGGCGAAGCAGGCCGCAGCCACCAGGCCGGCGCGTCGCTGCTCCTTGGGAGGGGCCTTCACCGCGGTGATCAGCAGGAAGCTGGGATCGTCGCCCATGGCTTTGACTTGCTCCCAGTCGCCGTGGACCACCAGGATGTCCCCGGGCTGCAGGGCCGTGTCGCTCAGATCGCTCCGCATCACCCGGCTACCGCTGGTGAGGGACATGGGCACCACCGCGAAGCGACGCCGCACCCCGATCTGCCGGATGCTCTGGCCCGCTAGGGGCGCCCGGGGGAGCACCACCAATTCGGCGAAGCCGGCGCGCTCGCCCTGGCCCACCCGGTCTTCGAGTTCGTCCACGCCGTCGCACTCCATCAGGCCGTGGTCGCAGAAGAAGCAGGACGCCTTGGCGTCGTCTCCCATGTACACCAGCTCGAGCCCGGCCTCGAGGATGGTGTCCCGGGACGGTGCTGGCCGCTCTCCGCCGTCGGCATCCTTGGCCAGCAGGGTGTGCAGGCCGTACTCCTTCCACAGCCCCGCCTGCTCGATGGTCTGGCCCACCAGGGGCGACCCGGGGGGAATCCGTGCGCGGTGTACCCGGGTGGGCAAGCCGCAGGCGGCGATGAGCTCGGCCTGGGGGTCGGCCTGGCTCTGCTCATCGACCCGTGTGGGCAGCACCCAGCGCCCCAGCACCAGGAAGTAGAGGATGCCCGCCGCCAGCAGGGCCAGCCCCACGGGGGTGACGTCGAAGAAGCCGAAGGGCTCGGCGTCGGCCTGGCGCAGCAGGTCGTTGAGGATGATCAGCGGGCTCGAGGCCACCATGGTCAGGGTGCCGCCCAGGATGGTGGCGTAGCCCATGGGGATGAACAGGCGGGATGGCGGGATGCGCTGGCGCTGGGAGAGGCGCTGCACGGCAGGCAGGAACAGGGCCGCGGCGCCGATGTTCTGCATGAAGGCCGAGATGAGGCCCACCGCTCCGGAGACCAGGGCGGTCAGGCGGGTCTCGCTGCGCCCGGCGATGGCGATGATGGGGCGCACCGCGCGGTTCATGATGCCCGTGCGGTCGATGCCGTAGCCCATCACCATCACGCCGATGATGCTCACCACGGCGTTGGACGAGAAGCCCGAGAGCGCTTCCTGGGGCGTGACCAGCCCCAGCCAGGCCACCGCCAGCAGGCCCAGCATGGCCACCACATCCACCCTGAAGCGCTCGGTGACCAGCAGGAGGATCACCCCTGCCAGCACCGCGAGCACCAGGAACATGTCT
>Ga0307987_1000972_pt1 | contig 16268 bp, 13 predicted proteins | sample EllFjometagen181_FD_203157 | JGI IMG/M metagenome (GOLD analysis project Ga0307987, IMG submission 203157) | Marine microbial communities from Ellis Fjord, Antarctic Ocean - #181 | ecosystem: Environmental > Aquatic > Marine > Unclassified | place: Southern Ocean | collected 2014-10-08
ATGAAAAAAGATGAAAAACAAGAAAATTATAAATTTTCTAATGAGGACGCCGGGGACGGCATCCCTCCCATGTGAACATTGCAGGTTAATGTTCAATTGCAGCTTTAACCGGGAGGGTCATCGTCCCCGATGACCAAAATGAAAGAAAAACATGGGGATAAGACAAAATAGTCTGTATCCCATTGATTTAAAACAAAATAGGGCTGAAAAGAGTAGAAAACTTTTGACAGAAGCCTGCAAACAAAAAAGGAAACAAAATGAGAAAGACATTATTAACACTTGCAGTTTCAATGAATATGCTAAATATATTTGCTAGCGAACTACCCTACACTGTCGTCGATACAGGTCAGGACAAATACTACAGTAATTCAGAACAAATGACAAATCCTAGTAAAGGAGAGAATTTTTATGGGCAAGATGCACAGCATGTAGGAAATCAAGCATCATATAAAGACAATGATGATGGAACAATCACAGACCTCAACACCAGTCTTACATGGATTAAAGCTCGTGGAGAACTGTTAACATGGGAAACCGCTATAAAAAGTGCATCAAAATGCAAAGTAGCTGGATACGATGACTGGCGAATGCCAACAATCAAAGAACTATATTCTTTAATAGATTTCAGAGGTGGTTGCACAGGAAAAGAAAAAACATCAATTCCTTATATTAACACAGAATATTTTGATTTCACTTACGGAGATGAAGCAAAAGGAGAACGTATTATTGATAGTCAGGATTGGTCAGCCACAAAATATGTTGGAACCACTATGAATAACGACGAAACTGTTTTTGGAGTAAATTTTGCAGACGGGCGGATCAAGGGATATCCAATGGTTATGAGGCGTCGAGAAGGAATCAGCGACAAGATGTTATACGTTAGATATGTCAGAGGCAACTCTTCTTATGGAGAAAACAATTATCAAGACAACAAAGATATGACAATCACCGACAATGCAACAGATTTAATGTGGAGTAAAAATGATAGTGGGCAAGGAATGAACTGGAAAGATGCTCTTGCCTGGGTAGCAGATAAAAATGAAAACAACTATCTAGGACACAGCGATTGGCGTTTGCCAAATGCAAAAGAATTACAATCAATTGTAGACTATACGCAAGCTCCTGCTGTAACAGGTACGGCTGCAATTGACTCCATATTCAATATAACAAAGAGTAACGGTGTCTATCCATTCTTTTGGACAAGCACAACACATCTGGAAGGCCCAGCTAGTGCCAAAGGAAAAGCTGCTGTATATATTGCATTTGGCAAAGCAACTGGATGGATGTCATTCCCTCCTAATAGAGGTACTGCAGAATTAATGGATGTTCACGGTGCCGGTGCACAACGTAGCGATCCAAAAATGGGTAACCTAGATGATTATCCAAAAGGACGCGGGCCTCAAGGTGATGTAATTAGAATTAACAATTTTGTACGTCTTGTACGTGACTCTAACAAATAATTCAACAAAGAAAACATCTTAATCTTGACTTAAGATTGGTTTTGATAAAATCTGGACAAATCAAACAAACTAGAAAGTAGCGAACAATGAAAACAAACAGATTAACAAAAAACATACTGAGTATTAAAACAACAGTAGCCTGTACAGCTATTGCAATATTAGCAGGTTGTCAAACTGATGATTCTTCAGAGGACAGCTCTTCAGCAGACTTAGGAGTCGACAATTACGTACAGGTGGCAACTGGGCAAGTTAAACTATATGATGCAAATGGTAATACGGTTTCTTCATTAAGTGCCGGTGATTCTTGTTACGGACAGGATGCCAACTATCAGAAAGGCGCGGCAATGTCATATCTTGACAATGGTGATGGCACTATAACTGACTTAAACACGGGTTTAATATGGCAGCAGGTTCCTACATCAACAGATTTCACATGGCAGGAGGCATCTGACTATTGTGATGACCTCGAATTAAGTGGCTATAATGACTGGCGGATACCAAGCTGCAAGGAATTATATTCAATAAGCGATTTTAGTTCTGGATGGCCATATTTGAATTTAAACTATTTTAGTCTTGCCAGTGGAAGTGTTACAAAGGATGAACAGTTCTGGTCGAGCGATTATTATGTAGGAGTAACAGTTGAAGGTGGTTCAAAAGCAGCCTTTGGTGTGAATCATGTAACAGGTCATATTAAAGCATATGCCGCAGACATGATGGGACCTATTGGCGGAAAATATGTTCGAGCAGTTCGTGGTGGAAACTATGGTGTGAATGAATATACAAGTAATGGTGACGGAACAATTACAGATAGTGCATCTGGTTTAATGTGGTCAACTGATGATAACGGTGTTGGAATAGAATGGGAAGATGCCTTAGAATATGCTGAAAACGCAGAGGTTGCCGGATACACAGACTGGCGTCTGCCTAATGTGAAAGAACTTCAGGGAATTGTAGACTATTCTTATTCACCAAGTGCAACCAGTAGCGAAAACATTGGTCCAGCAATTAATTCAATATTCAACTGCACACCGATTACAAATGAGGCTGGCAACAGTGACTATGCTTATTACTGGACTAGTACATCGGCACACTTTACAAGCGGTGAAGCCTATTATTATGCCTGGTATGTGGCATTTGGAACTGCTGTAAATGGTGAAGGTCAAGACTTTCACGGTGCAGGTGCAGTTAGATTTGACGCAAAATATGATGGTGGTGCAACAGTTGAAGGCAATGAAGAGCGTTGTTACAACTTTTTACGTTTAGTACGTAGTGCAAATTAAAGCTTAAAAAGGTACTGTCAAAGTTTTATGAAAGATATATTTTCGTTCATAGAACGAACGCTACATTACTCGCGACTAACGTTGATTGGAAAACATGTAGGGTCGATTCTATGAATCGAAATAAAAACAAAACAATAACATCCAAAATTGGAGAATAGAAATGATAAAATATATAATCACAGGCATCGTTGCAATTTCAACAATGGTTATCGGAGCAGAAATCTCAAATGTTAGTCCAAGTTCAGCTGAGCTAGGCACATCAAACATTACTGTAACCTTTAAATTAGGTTCAGAAAACGAAACAAAACAAACAACAGACGAAAAATCATCAAGAGGTGGTGGCAGACAAGGCGGTCAACGTGGTCCAGGCGGGCAAGGTGGTCCTAGAGGTGACTCAAGCAGCTCAAGCAATAAAAGTGGCAGTGGTGAAAAACCTGCTGGTATGTTGCCTCCGACCAATTTGCTACCAAACAGTGTAAAGATTGGTTCTATCAGCGGAACATCAATTGCTCACACATCTTCTGATACAGTAACAGCAGTTTTTAGCATACCATATAGTGCTTCCATTGGAACAAATGAAGTTGTAATTACTTTTACAGATCCAATGGGGCAGCCTGACGTATACTCAAGTGATGGATTCGAAATAATTAATAGATAATTAAAAAACAGACTCCCATATGTTTATGAGTTCCATTTAGCGTGCTAAATGGGACTCATTTTTTTTAGTAGTCTTTTCTAAAGCATTTCGAACATAAAACTCCTTAATTTTAAGGTTGAGGACATCAACATACCTTTGATTCAATAGAATCAGTAAATGATATTTGATTTTTTATGCTTTTGGGTAATTCCAAAAAGTGGATTGAATAATATATTTTCGACGATCAACGACCGCCGCTACAGTATACGATAAGAAATACTAACGCTAAACTGTAGCGGCGATGGTTCATCGCCGAATAAAACAACATAAAATTCTTCAACAAAAAAATTCTTTTGCAAAAAAACTAGATAAAATGTATACTTCATAAAAATTGTAATGTATTAGGGCTTCCTGTTTAATGTGAGATTATGTAAAATCTTGATTTAAGGCATTTTCGCCTTTAGTTCGCTAAAGGGAACATGTTGCAAAGCAAGAGTTTGCGTGATATCGCATTACAAAGTCATAAATTGGATGAACTTTATATTAAAGTTCATCTGCAAATTTTTTGGACAAAACATGTGAAAATCCTTGCACTTATAGTACCTCGGGCATCGTATAACATATTGTCAACACATAAATTATGAATTGAACATGATGCCCTAATTATTAAAACAACATATATAGGAGTAAAAATGAGTAAAACAACTGGCTTTGAAGCCAAAGACTATGCTCTTGGAGTCCAACACCTGTTCGCAATGTTTGGAGCAACTGTTCTTGTTCCCATTCTAACGGGACTAAATCCATCGGTAGCACTTGTCAGTGCAGGCATCGGAACAATCGCATTCCACTTAATCACAAAACGAATAGTACCAGTTTTTCTCGGTAGTAGTTTTGCCTTTATTGCAGCAATAGCAATGATTGTAAAAGAGGAAGGGATTCAACAAGCACAAAGCGGTATTATTGCTGCTGGCTTAATATATCTAGCTCTATCTTTGATTGTATATTTACTTGGTGCTGAAAAAATAAAGAAATTTTTACCTGCAGTTGTAACAGGCCCGATTATTATTATCATTGGTATAAATTTGTCCAAAGTTGCTATTGGTGACTGCCTCAGTTGGAAAGCTCCTGACGTTAACATTGGACTGAGCATAACAATTGCATTAATTACTTTCGCTGTTGTTCTTTTAGCAGCTGTTCTTGAACATGGCTTTTTTAAACTAGTACCAATTCTGATTGGTCTTGCTGTAGGATATCTACTCTGTGTTATTCTTCATCTTACAGGCCTTTACAAAATGGATTTTTCTGCATTTTCTAGTGCAAAATGGTTCAACATGCCATTTAAAGATGGTTTTATGACTTTACCAAAATATTCACTTAGTGCGATAATTGCAATTGCACCAATTGCTTTGGTAACTTTTATGGAGCATATTGGCGATATAACAACCAATGGCAAAGTTGTTGGTAAAGATTTCTTTAAAGACCCAGGTTTGCATAGAACTGTTCTAGGAGACGGTGTTGCAACACTTATTGCCGGTTTCATTGGTGGACCACCAAACACAACATATGGAGAAAACACAGGTGTTCTTGCTACTACTAAAAACTACAACCCTGCAATTCTTAGAATGGCAGCTGTTTTTGCAATTATTCTTGGGTTATTTGGCAAGCTTGGCGCAGTTCTACAAACAATTCCTGCACCTGTAAAAGGTGGAGTTGAAGTAATTCTATTTGGTATGATTGCTGCAATTGGTATCAGAACTCTTGCTGAATCAAAATTAGACTTTACACATTCAAGAAACCTCATTATTGTTGGTGCAATCTTAGTATGTGGTCTTGGTTTTTCAGATGCAAGCAACGTAATAGTAGTTCATGGTGTTAATCTATCAGGACTTTTTATAGCTACAGTTGTTGGTATCATCCTTAATTTTGTAGTTCCGGATGATCTATCAAAGAAAAAGAAAGCTTAGTAACAACAAACTAAAAGGGTAATCAATACATGTACATGTAATTGATTACCCTTAATCTTTATTTATGATGACCAAACCACTAAAGACTGCTCTAAACCTAATTCCCTTAACAATACTAACATTTGTATTGATTATATTATCCTTTCTCAAAAGCCAGACAGGCTATATACCACCCATCTGGTTCATAATCCTAATTATTTCTCTTATTGGTATTAGCGCGTATGATTACATTATTAAGCTAGAGATGCATAAGCGTATTGGTGGTTGGATGGTCATCACGTTGGCAACATTGATTCTCATAGGCATGTTAATTCCATCTGAATGGGTTGGTGTAGGACCGGCAAACATTTCAAAGAAAATTAATAGCAACTTTATTGCTTCCTGGCGGAATGCCACAAATAATGAATCTTTGATTGATTTACAAACCAATGAGACCATAAATTTTGTAACTTCTCTTGGATCACTAGACTATTTCAGTTATGGACAAATTGCCCTTTTTACAATGCTGGGCATTGCTAGCGGATTATGTTTCCTTTTTGGAACAACTTTTAAATCTAAAACACAGTATTTAACAATCATTTTTTCAATTATAGTTGGAACAGCATGGTTTGCGCTATTTGCAGAAGCAATTCAGGTTTTTGCCCCGACTCGAATTGTTGCATGGTATGGGTTACTTGAAAGCCTCACCGGTGCAATTATCGGACTAGCCATTATTATTACAATAAAGTTTCTTCATGAACAACACATGAAACTGCACCCCAAAACATCATGCAGATTTAATGTTCTTGGAGTTGGAGTTGATGCCCTTGATATGGAAGGATGCATTAACAAATTTGAAGAGGTCATAAATTCAAACAACACATATCAACCGGCAATGACATCAGCTCTGGGAGTTGCAGGTATAATTGAAGCGCGCAGAAACAAAAAAATGCAAAGGATTCTTAATGAGTCCGTTCTAAACACAGCCGACGGTATGCCACTTGTATGGTTAGGCAAGATGAATGGATACAACACAATTGATAGAGTCTATGGGCCAGATCTACTTCGGGATGTATGTGCATATTCGGCAAATAAAGGGTGGAAACATTTCTTCTATGGAGCAGCTCCAGGTATTGTGGAAAAACTGCAAGAAGTATTAGAACAAAAACATCCAAACATACAAATTTCAGGAATATATTGTCCCCCATTCAGACCTCTCAATGAACAAGAAGAAAAAGAGCTTATTGAACGCATTGAAAAACTTAAACCTGATATTTTTTGGGTTGGCATTTCCACTCCTAAGCAACTCTACTTTATGGATCAGATGAAAGACAAATTGGCATGTAAGATTATATGCCCAGTTGGCTATGCTTTTGATGTTAATGCTGGCGTGGAAACAGATGCTCCAGACTGGGTAAAATACTCAGGATTTCAGTGGCTACACAGAGTATTCAAACAACCACGTCTAATAAAAAGATATCTTCCTGATAATCCAAGATTTGTTTTTGAAACTTTTCTCCAAACATTTCATCTCAAAAAATACCCAATGTTTATTCATGAGCAACCCCTAGAGGCTTTTGAAGATGCAGAAGGCTATATTAGATATCCAGTAGGTGTAACCTCGGTGAGTGCAATGACCTTGCAACGGGCGGTTGATAGAGTTCTAAATTGGGTTAAAACAAAACAGAGCCATTATGTAAACGTATGTACCGCAGACACAATGGTGCAATGTTTTGATCAACCTGATCTTGCAAAAATTGTAACAAATTCAGGAATGGCAACCACAGATGGTGTACCTTTAATGCTACAGGGCAAATGGCGAGGATATAATGTTACTAGAGTATATGGACCAGATCTCGTTCTTGAACTTTGTAAACAGGGTGTTGCAAACAATATTCGTCACTATTTTTATGGTGCAACTGATGAGGTTTTGGATAAATTAAGGACAAACCTGGAGAAACAGTTTGATGGAATTCAAATTGCTGGTATGTACTCTCCCCCATTTAGACCTCTTAACGAAAAAGAAGAAAATGATATTGTTAAAATGATTAATGATACCAATCCTAATATTGTCTGGTGTGGATTAGGAACACCAAAACAAGATTACTGGGTTGCTAAATTCCAACCACAGCTAAACTCTGCTGCAAGCATCGCCGTAGGTGCAGCATTCAATTTTCATGCAGGAGAGGTAAAACAGGCTCCACGTTGGATGATGAAATTATGTCTTGAATGGCTATTCCGTCTACTAGTCGAACCTAAACGACTATGGAAAAGATATTTAATTGGTAATCCACGCTTTATTATGCTATCAATAGGCGAATACTTTAGAGAACGAAAATCCAGAAAATCACAAGTTCAAAAAGGGAAAACATGAAAAACATTTTAGTGACAGGCGGTGCAGGCTTTGTTGGTAGGCATCTTATACAAAGACTACTTCAACAAGGCAACACGGTTCATTGTGTTGACATTATGGAACCACTAAGCGGAGCTATTAGTCCTGAAGAATGGCCACTATTCAAACCGCTTGACTTTCAGAACTTTCACTATTATCAGATGGATTGTCGCAACTGGTTCAACGAAAACCAAAACAAAAAGTTTGATTACACATTCCACCTAGCCGCAATGGTTGGTGGAAGGGCAATGATTGAAAACAATCCACTTGCTGTTGCAGATGATCTTGCAATTGATGCCTCATATTGGCAATGGGCTGCTTCTGCAAAACCTGAAAAATCTGTAGTATTTAGTTCAAGTGCAGCCTACCCAATCCAATTGCAGACCTTCGACCATTATAAACTACTCAAAGAAGATATGATCTCATTTAATGACGATATCGGAATGCCAGATATGACATATGGATGGGCAAAACTAACAAATGAATATCTTGCTCAACTTGCATATCAAAAATATGGACTTAAATCTGTCTGTTATCGTCCATTCTCCGGCTATGGAGAAGATCAGGATGACACATACCCATTCCCAGCAATCTGTAAGAGAATCCTTGCAAATAAAGGAGCAAAAGAAATTAGCGTCTGGGGTACTGGACGACAGATGCGTGACTTCATACACATTGATGACTGCATCAGCGGAGTTCTGCAAACCATGGATACAATTGATGATGCATCGGCAATAAATCTTTCGACTGGTAAATTCACAAGCTTTATTGACTTTGTCAAAACAGCTGCAGACATTCTTGGATTCTCACCAGAAGTAACTGGGACATCCAATACTCCAGAAGGTGTCTTTGCACGCGGTGGCGACACCACTCTACAGACAAAACTTGGTTTCACGGAAAAACGCACATTCCGCCAAGGCATTAAAGACGCTCTTGAATATTACGATAATAGTTGTTAATGGTTAGTTGTAAGTGGTTAATTGCAAAAATTAATTATGAATCACGGAAAGCCTCGGCATATTTATTAGATAGCTTGAGACTTTGTCGTCTTGGGTCATGAGTCATAATTTGTAAAAGCTCCGCAGGTATTTATGTAACGCATGCTTTCAGTTTGCAAGTTCAACAGGGAGGGACGTCGTCTTTGACGTCCTTTAGGGCTGACAGCCCGACATAATATAGCCTAGGGTGAGCGACCAACGGGAGTGTAGCCCTAGGAATAATAAAGAAACAAAGTTTTTCATGCTCACAGCAGTGTCTTAGCTAAAAACTAAAAGCTAACAACTCTTTCTGTGTACTATACACTTTTTCGTAGAAAACAAAGGAAATAACAATGCATACGATAGCGTTATGTCCAACATGCTTACAAACGGCTCCAGCAATTGTAAAAAAACAAGATGGTGCACTTTATCTCGAAGTAAACTGTTCTCAATGCGGTTTGCATACAAACCTAATTGAACACGATGCTGAGCTTTATGAAAAGTGGAACTTGGAACGTCGCCCAAATGTTGCTCCTGCAAGTTATCAAAAAAAACAAGAAAAAGGTTGCCCTTTCGATTGTGGTCTATGCGAAAATCACAAACAAAAAAGCTGTATTTCATTAATTGAGATAACTACAAAATGTGACCTAAGCTGCCCTATTTGCTATGCAAGTTCTGGTGGTGGCGAACATGTACCTTTTGAAAACATTGTACAACAACTTAACGCAGCTGTTGAAACAGCTGGTGGCAAGCCAGACGTACTTCAAATCAGCGGAGGCGAACCAACGACTCATCCTCAACTTATTGAGATTTTAAAAGAGGCAATGAAGCTACCTTTTAAGTATGTGATGCTTAACACAAACGGCTTGAATATCGTAAATGGTAACATCAAAGCAGAAGATTTAAAGGCTCTTGGTAATGGATTTGAAATTCATCTGCAGTTTGATGGATTGACAGACAACATTTATGAAACACTGAGAGGTCGTTCACTTCTTAATGAAAAACTAAAAATCTTAGATATACTTGCAGAAGCTGAGATTTCAGTAACACTTGTTGCTACACTACGTAGGAACCTTAATCTTGAACAGTGCGGCGACATTCTGCGATTTGCCCTTGATCATCCAGCTGTACGTGGGATGAACTTTCAATGTGAGGCATTTCTTGGTCGCAATACCAATAATCCAGAAGAAAGAGTAACTCAAACCGAAGTTGCAAATCAACTTGCAGAAACAGCATCCGAGCTTTTAACACTTGAAAATTTTACTCCTCTATCATGCGGACTTGCAAATATGATATATTTTGAAAAATTGTCAAAAAAATGGCAACCAATTCCTAAAATTCTTGCAAAAGAGATTAAAGCCAACCCAATGACAGTATCTCTTGAAGAAGTTCTAAGCTTTGCAAAAGATGCATGCGTATGTAAAAGTGGTGTATTGCTAAAAGAGCTGGCAAAACGTCTGCCAAAAAATTTACTTATGCTATCCAAAGAAAAACGTTCGAAGTTAGTACATCAGAAATTCTTCCATTTAACAATTATTAGTTTCCTAGATGCATATAACTTTGATTTGAATCGGGCAAGTCGCGAGTGTACACATATTTTGCAGCAGGATGGAACAAAAATTCCATTCTCAGCGTACAATACAATCTACAGAAAATAAAAGATAGTTAGACAGTTAGTTAGGAAAAAGAACACATGCGTCCATCGTAGGGGCGAGACGCATCTCGCCCTTGATTTAACAAAAGAAAAAGAAAAAATGAATTTAAATACAACAATTAATATTATATCGGATGGAACATCGACCATATGTTTTCTTGCAATTCTTATTGCAGTTGTGCATAACTTTATGACATATGATAAAACTCGTAGCTCTAAAGCAAAAAAAAGCCTAGTTACAACCGGCTCAATGACAGGGTTTGCAGTAGCTTTATACTTCACTCTAAAATTCAGATTGGGCATGTATGATGAGCTAAATATTATTCCACTCCGATTAATAGGGTCTGTCCTAATGCTATTAGGTGCTGGATTTAATATATGGGGGAGATTATACCTAAAAGGCAACTGGTCTGATCATGTTCGAATATACCAAGACCAGACATTAATTTCAACTGGTCCATACAAGATTGTGAGGCATCCACTATATGCATCATTAATATGGTTATTTATCGGTGCCTCCATGAGTTATTACAATGTTTTTGCGGCAATTGAAACTATATTAATATTTGTTCCAGCAATGACATATAGAGCTATTCTTGAAGAAAAGGCTTTAACTGAAAAATTTGGAAACCAATACATCAACTATAAACAAAATACCGGGCTATTCTTTCCAAAAGTATGGAGGTTAAAGAGTAATGTTTAACCACTCTGTCCCCGAAAACTGGGGCATATGCCCAACTATTCATGGTATTCCCACATATAGCATATTTGTTGCACTTGCTCTTTTTGCAGCAATAGGTCTTTATTTTTATAACTCAAGAGATTCGGAATCTTTACGAAGTGATGAAGCAATTAAAGTTGTTATTGCTGCATTTATTGGTGGAATACTTGGTGCAAAACTGCCAGTTGTCTTACTAAATCTAACTCAAGGATGGAATGGAATTGAGACTATTCTGGCAGGAAGAACAATTGTCGGAGGAATGATTGGCGGTTTGCTTAGTGTAATTCTGGTCAAAAGACACTTTAAGATTAGAAAACGTTATGGTAATGTACTTGCTCCATCTGTTGCTCTTGCAATGGCTATTGGTCGCATTGGCTGCTTTCTAAGTGGATGCTGCTACGGGATACCAACAAATACTACTTGGGGATGCGATTTTGGAGATAGTGTACTGCGCTACCCTACCCAGCTATTTGAGATGACTTTTTGCTTTGTTGCTTTTGCAATACTACAGCTAACTTTTAGAAAAATGAGACCTGGAAGAGCGTTGAGTTTATACTTTCTTGGCTATTTTATCTTTAGGTTTTGTATCGAATTTATTAGAGTGAACCCAATGTACATGGCCTTAACAGTCTACCAATGGATTTCAATCGCCGGAATAATTTTCTTGGTAATCAAGATGAAGTTCAATAAAAAGATTGTAAAACAAGGAGAAAACAATGAGTGAGAATATAGAAGAACGTGATCAGGCTGAGCATATTGTTGTTCCAGTAGAAGAACAAATACCAGAGGTAAAGAAAACGGGAAAAAAGGATTTCTTTATTGGGTTCTTCTCCGCAATAGGAAGTATTATAATTTCATTTATTCCTTTTGTATTTTTTGGATTTCTAGCTGCATTAGTAGCTTTTATAGTCTTAAGTATAATAAAGAAACGACCATTTCTAATCATTGGATTTGTATCTGGTTGTGCTACAATGGTTCTTCTTGCATTTGGTTTGTGCTTTGGCATTATGTTAGATGGCGATTGGATGCATTAAGTAGAGTTTACTGTTTAATGTGAGATAGAACGCTCCGCATTACAAAGTCATAAACTGCATGAACTTTGATTTAAAGTTCATCTGCAAGCTTTTTGGGCAAAACATGTTAAAACCCTTGCACTTTTAACGTATTAGCCATAGTATAACAACTTGTCAGTAGGCAGATCATGAATTGAACAGGAAGCCCTAACTTAGTCTACAATCTCCGGAAGATACTTCCAGTATCGTTTAGGCATAAACTGAGCTTGAACTTTTGGATTAAGTCGATTTGTAATGGTAATACTTTTGTAGAAAGTCTGCCAAAGTTGCTGAATATCCTGCTCTGCATCTGAAATACTCTCTTTCTTCATATACTCATTTGCTTCTTCATAATAAAGCACCTCATCATCCCAAGTAACCAATATCTGACGAGACACATCGTGCAAGATCCAATCCTGATTCGCAAACCGAGCTTTAAAGTGTGGAATTAAAGCAATGATAATATTATTATCCGGCTCAAATGGCGCCCAGTATTTACCCGATTCTAACTCCTGAAAACGAATCAATCCCTTAAATCTATGAATCTCTTTTGTAACTCTATAACAACGATCTGTAATACTTCTTATTGTAAGGTCGGCCTGCATTCGTGTGGCATTGTTGCCATGCTTTCTTAAAAGCCTGCAATAGTTAAGAAGAGTATCTTCATAGCCGGTATAATCACTCATAAGAATATACATCAATAATCGTACTGAATAGGCGGAGGAGACACCTTGTAGCCATTCTAAAAAGATATCACTACGCTCTTCATTACTCTCTACAATATGGGTCTTTTCAGCAAAATTTAGTGTGCTTGCATGCTCGGACTGAAAAGACGCAACTCCCCCACCCTTTATTGCATCTGCAAGTGCACATAAAAGCCCAGTCGTCGTCCCATCATATTTATATGTAATGTTTAAATTGTTCATTTTTTTTGTACAAAAAAGTTCTAAAATTTATGTTAAACGAGTCAGAGAGAGCATACCACCTCCATAAACAGATGAGAAGCTTTTACCTTTTTGACGCATGACTCATGACGCAAGACGCATGTTTCTTTCTTACAAATCGATTTCACATCTGTCAACTTTTCATGATAATGAGGACATTATCGCTCCCAATGTGCAAAAAACATTGCAATCTTAGTCTAACGTTTCCTGTTTTTTTAAGCAGTTCGATGCAATCGAACAGGGATTTTTGATAATGCTTGTTGAAAACTTGTTTTCATAAGAGCAATTATAAAAAGACCATTATTCCAACTTGTTGGAATGCTTTCAAAAACAATCTGCGTTAATCTGCTGAGCCCCGACCAACGGGAAAGAGGCTGGAGTCTACGACAGCAATGAGTGCAACGAATGGCCTATCTGTGGATAAGATTCTTTTCTTCTTTCCGTGGTTATCGATGTTCATCCGTGGCTAACCTCTTCTCTTTTCTTTTTTGTGGTTTTTGTGCCTTTTTGTGGCTAAAACTCTTTGCTAAATTTTTAGGATCAGTTGCGTGTCCTCAACCAACTCTTTTGGTCTCAATGTCATAGCAACCATGTCCGAACTTGTCCGCAAGTTATCAAGAATATGTCCGCGACAAGTAATGAAAAACCTTGCCCTTTTCATAACCACACCAATTTTCTTAAGATGTGTAAAGTCAATCATCGAATGCCTGCGAGCCATAACGATTCGTTTTGCCGACTGAACTCCAATACCAGGAACTCTGAGTAAACACTCATAGGATGCTTTATTAATCTCAATTGGAAACTGATGATAGTTTCTTAAAGCCCATGCTGTTTTAGGATCAAAATCAACATCTAAATCTGGTGCTGAAACTGGCAATATCTCATCTGCATTAAAATTATAAAATCTCAGTAGCCAATCAGCCTGATAGAGTCTATGCTCTCTCAACAAAGGAGGAATACTTGTTGGGGCTGGTAATCGGCTATCGTCATTTACGGGTATATAGGCTGCATAAAAAACTCTTTTAAGAGAAAACTTATCATACAAACCCGATGATAGGGTAACAATCTGTCTATCAGTCTCAGGAGATGCACCAATAATCATTTGAGTACTCTGTCCTGCCGGTGCAAATGTTGGTGCCTTACGACTGTGCTTTCGTTCTTCCTTATTCTCTCTATAATTCTTGCCAATATATGACATGGAACCAAATATATCTTCCTTTTTCTTATCGGGAGCCAGAGCATTGAGAGACTTGTTTGAAGGAAGTTCAATGTTCACACTCAGACGATCTGCATATCTGCCAGCCTCTTGAACCAATTCTTCCGATGCTCCTGGAATAGATTTCAAATGTATATAACCACCAAACTCTTTGTCATTTCTCAACTTTTTCGCCACTTCCATGATTCGACGCATTGTATCATCTGGAGAGAGAAACACAGCAGAACTAAGAAAGAGTCCTTCAATATAGTTTCTTTTATAAAAATCAGTAGTAAGCTGAACAACCTCATCAACTGTAAAGGTTGCTCTTCTTATATCGTTTGTGCATCGATTCAGACAATATGCACAATCATAAATGCATACATTTGAAAGTAAAACTTTTAACAGAGATATACAGCGCCCATCTGGTGCCCAACTATGGCAGATACCACTAGTGGCGGTGTTACCATTCTTCCCTTTGCGACTGCTACCGCTTGACGAACATGACGCATCATACTTTGCAGCATCTGATAAAATATTTAGTTTTTCTTTTACATTCATTACGATTTCAGAATAACAAATTTTCCTTGAAAATCAAGAAGATTCTTTACAAGAAAGTTCTAAGGTCTAAAAAATGCTTGATACGTGCTACGTACTAAGTGACAGGTAATAGTTGTTAGCTCTTGGATGTTAATTATTAGTGCATGCAAAAAAGATTATTGCGTTACATAGGACTTCCTGTTCAATTCATAAAATGTTTGTTGATAATTTGTTGCGTTATGGTTAAGACGTTACAAGTGCAAGGTTTTTGGTGTGTTTTACCCAAAAAGCTTACAGATGAACTTTAATATAAAGTTAATACATTTTATGACTTTGTAATGCGATATCATGCATCTTTTTGCACTGCAATGAGTTACCTTTAGCAAACTAAAGGCGAACTCATCTTAGTACAAAAATATACGCAATCTCACATTAAACAGGAAGCCCTACATAAATACTGCCAGAGACATTCCAACATTAACCATTAACCACACCCGACCCACGGGAGAGAGGCTTTAGCCTGCCTAAAGCAACGAACGCAGTGAAGTGGCAAACCATTGACCATTAAGGAATGAGTATAGCTCGTTCATTTCATAATTTAATTGTATTGAGTTGCAAGATATAATATAATTGAAGGAACAATATTTAAATGAAGGAAAACATGTTTCTGTTAATCATAAAATATGCAACAACTGCTTTTTTGGTGGTTCTCGTTTCTGAATTAGCTAAACGCAGTGGGCGTTTAGGTGCACTTATTGGCGCCCTTCCATTTATTGCCATCATCGTCATGATCTGGCTATACATGGAAAAACAGGAAACAGAGAAAATTGCAAATTATGCATTTTACACTTTCTGGTATGTACTGCCCTCTTTACCAATGTTCCTGTTAATGCCATTTCTGCTGAATAAAGGATTTAACTTCTGGCTAACTCTGCTCTGTTGCGCCATCCTTACTATAATCTGCTTTATAATCACAGCACTAATTACAAAACGCTTCGGCATAAACCTGATTCCGTAGAATGAAAACTGTAAATGGTAAACGGTAAACGATGGAATGCCTTCCGGCGGTATTTATGTTCTCAATGATAACGGGAACGTTATCGGTCCCAACTTGTCGAGCCGTAGTCTTGAAGAAGCGAAGTCTGATCCCAATGTCAAAACCCAGTTTAATATTGTTTTCAACATTCCCTGTTTTTGAAAGTTATTCGATGCAATCGGATCGGGGTTTTTGATAATACTAGTTGAAAATTTATTTTCATAAGAGCAATTATAAAAAGACCATTATTCCAACTTGTTGGAATGCTTTCAAAAACAATCTGTGTTTATCCGTACTACAACCCTTCAACTTCTTGTTTTTTGTGATCGTTTTTTATTTTAATCATTTCTAACATTCTGATATCCAATAACTTCCAAATCAATTTTATACATGTCAACTTTTCATGATAATGAGGACATTATCTCTCCCGTTCTTGC
>Ga0307987_1000973_pt1 | contig 16252 bp, 16 predicted proteins | sample EllFjometagen181_FD_203157 | JGI IMG/M metagenome (GOLD analysis project Ga0307987, IMG submission 203157) | Marine microbial communities from Ellis Fjord, Antarctic Ocean - #181 | ecosystem: Environmental > Aquatic > Marine > Unclassified | place: Southern Ocean | collected 2014-10-08
TCAGGTCATATAATTGGAATTGAAAAAAATCCAGGACACTCGAACCAAAAAATCTATGTTCTGGAAATTGAGAATTATGCCTTTATTGTCCCTTTTGTGGAAAACGATAAAGAAATATTTCTTAAAACAGCCTTTCCGAGTCGGAAATATACAAAGCGTTATCGTTTAAGGGGGAATGATGAAAAGAACAAGTAAAAAATCTTTTGAGCCAATTGATCAAGAAGAAAAAGATTTAATGGAATCAATAGAAAATGATGAGTGGAAGCCTGTTAACAATCTCAGTCTGGAAGAAGAAAAGGTAATGGTTGCTGCTCGAAACACCTTAAAAAAGGATAAACGTATAAATCTACGTCTTACTCAGAAAGATTATCATCAGATTCAAATAAAGGCTATTGAAGAAGGTATACCATATCAAACACTCATTTCCAGTCTTGTGCATAAATATTTAAATGGTTCTTTAACTACCAGAATATAGTAAGTAACCCAGCCTAAAGGACTTGGGCTTGCAAAAGCTCAAAGTCCGGGCTTATCAGCTTGCTTTGCATGTTGATGACTGATTAGGACTACGGTGGACCCCAGTGTTATGAACAACCCTTCTGCTTGGATAAGTTCTGATATAATATGGAGACACTACTTATGGCTCACCATACGCTTAAATTGAAGTGTTTTTTATTAGCAGCGGTTTCCCTGGGGGTGTTCACGGGCCATTGGGGAACCGGCCTGGCCGCCGAGCCAGCCGAAATCTATGGCAGTTACACCGCCGGCTGCATCTGCAACGCGACGGCCCTGCCACCGCAAGGCGATGGCTATCAGGTGGTTCGGCTCAAACGGCATCGCTATTTCGGCCATCCCAGCCTGATTCGCCTGATTAAGGCCCTGGGAGAACAAACCGCCGCTAATGGTTGGGGAATACTATATATCGGGGATTTGGCCCAGGAAAAAGGAGGCCCCATGCCCAGCGGGCATGCCAGCCACCAGAACGGTCTGGATGCGGATGTCCTGCTTATGGGAATCGGGTTGAAGGAGGACCTATTCCTAAACGAGACCCAGCGTGAACAATTCGAACCGCAATCGGTTTTAAACAAAGCATTCACGGCCCTTAATCCCCAAAAATGGCATCCCCAGCACGGACAGGTCATCCGGGCGGCGGCACGCTTTGCCCGGGTGGAACGTATTTTTGTTCATCCCCTGATCAAACGTGCCTTGTGCCAGCAATTTGCTGGGCAGAAGTGGCTGCACAAGATTCGTCCCTGGTGGGGGCATTACCAGCATTTTCATATCCGCCTGGTTTGTCCGGCCGACTCACCCAACTGTGTGTCCCAGCCTAAACCACCGTTGAAAACGGGTTGCGGGGAGGATCTGGATTGGTGGTTCTCGGATGACGCACAGCGGATTCCCGGAAAGAAAACGAAACGGAGCAAACGTCCCCAAAGGCCCTCTTTACCAACACGATGCCTTGAATTATTGGGGATTGAAAAATAGAAAAAGTAGGTGTGGGTAAAACTGTCCTGATTGTAATAGGCTGCTGCCTCGGCCCCTGCCTTTTAGGATTAGTTTCTTCTGGGCTACAAATTGTCCCAGTCAACGCTGAAGGGTCCTACGTGGTGACAATTTTCCATGATGGCACTGATATCTTTAACGGACGCGCCTTCAGTAAATTGGTCGATTGCTCTCAGAACAGCATCTAACTCATTTTGCGGTGTATGTTTTGGCATAATAACAATATGGTACATTTTTAATTATTGCGCCATGTAAAAGAGACTTGTGGCGCAATAATGAAAAATATGTCATATAAAAAACCAAGCGAGGAAATGCTCTTTTCTTCTTGGAAGACTATCCTATTCTGGAGATAGTATGGCGATTAATATCGGAATAGACACCGTTACGTAGCAGGACATAAATTTTTTCCTATTGATGCACCAGACGATTGCTTTGATGATAGGTAATATTCCAAATTTTAACAGGGGAAAAATTTCGTCCAGGCACTTAAGACTTGTAAATGAAAAAATTTAACATACAATATGGGTAATCATCAGATTTCGGCACAGAGACAAAAGCCAAACTGCTTGAACTACAACATGGAGAACTTGATGAAAAACAATCTCACAACGCTCACAAAAAAAGAGATAATTTCCGGTGTAATCAATTTAAATAGCACCGGTTTTATAAAGTTGACTCAATTTTACAAGACACTCTCCGTAGATGAAAAAAAGAGCCTGAACATCCCTCCCAAAGCGACTCAAATAGTAATCAAAGATCAACTCTCCCCACTTCCCGATAAGTACGAATTTAAAAAAAAAGGACTATCTTCTTATCTCGTACTCAAAGTACCGCCTGAAGATCTGATGACACCCAATACTATTTTGGAAATGATTCGCAATTATCCTGAAAAAACCGTTGCAGAACTCAGCAACACCTTTCCTTTTAAAAAAGAACTCACAGTTAAACTGATCATCCGGCATGCCAATGAAATGCTGAAAGAGAAAAAACTGACCGTTCAATTAAGTCCTCAAGGACTGGCGAAATTATCCTACAAACCTCAAAATGAACTTGCACCCGAGCACCCAACACAAGGGCTCAGCATTCCGATTCTTCCAGTTGGCGCAAAAAATCGAATCAAAGCGTTTAAAATAGCCTACGATGCGGTAGGAAAAGGGCTTCCGTTTGTTTTTATATTTCAAATAAGACGGCGTTTAAACTGGCCCAGAGAATCGTTTGATCAACTGCTGGCACATCTTAGGAAAGAGGGGTATATTGCTGCCCACACAGGAAATCCAGGCGATCTTTCCACAGAAGATGTGATCGACTCATATCAGGACAGTTATGGAGATCTTTACATCACAGCAAACTGGAGGAAACCCATATGAACACAAGGGAACAGGCTCTTGATACTTTAAAAAGAGACAACCCATTCAGATCCACCTCGGTAGGAAACCCAAGGGAAAGAAGGTTCCCGGATGTGCCTGGGCTGGGGGATGATGTATTGCTACAGTTAAAAGGATTGATCCAGCAGAGTACCGGCAGACCTGACATGCCATGTGCCGCTGCAGTACTCGGAGAACCGGGAAGCGGTAAAACACACCTGATCGGGCGACTCATGGACGAAAGCATGCGATCCTCTCATCCATTTTCATTTGCCTATATCATTCCTTTTATTGATCATAACAAGGGGTTCCGGTATCTGCTCCGGGAAACATTTGTTAACCTTACATACCTGAAACATGAGATCACAGGTTGTAACCGCCTTGACATGCTTGCCTCTCAGGTTATTGAACATATCCTTTTAAGATTGACTCAAGGCAAGCAAAATAAAAAAATTGTAAATAATCTTATAATAAAAAAGCATGAAAATCCAATAATTTTTCTTAATATAAAATACAAAGAGGAATTGAGTGAAAAGATTTTTAAGGACATAATCAAACTTCTTGGAGATGAATTTCCAGGCATCAACAAACCCTTTCTTAAAGTTTTTATTCAATACTGTTTTTATCCAAAAAGAAGAGATGATGCCAAAGAATGGTTTCAGGGAGAGATGGTGGATTCCGATTCTATTACATTGACAGGAGTCTCTTCCGACCGCTCACACTACGATCCCGTAGCCCAGGAAGAGGAAGCGAGGGAAATTCTAAAATCCCTGGACATGCTGTTAAGCAAATTTGGCGACCCACTGGTTTATTTCTTCGACCAATTGGAAAATTTCACTGAAGGACCTGAAATACGAGTCTTCGAAAAGATACTTCATTTTCTGTGTGACCAAACCCAGGCGATGATTCCCATCGTTTTTATTCGGGGAACGGACTGGAACTTACGTTTTCATCAAGCCCTCAACGAGCATGTCAGAGAACGCATCAGCAGCAACCTTTTCATTCTCAAGGGTTGCAGTAGAGATCAGGCCCTGTATCTGATCCAAAGTCGGCTTGACACAGCCCTTCAAGGAGTGGAAACACCTGGAGCGCTATTCCCTTTTAATACCAAAGAGAAATCAGAATTGAACCTATATTTAAGTCATGCCACCGAATTTCACCCAAGGAAAATCATCATCCAGGCAAATGGCATTTTGAACAAAATGCTTTACCGCACCCCTCCCCCCCAGAAAACATCCACCAAGGCTTTGGAAGAGGCCTTGCATGAGAAATATCATGAAATCAAGAAGGAGTTTGATCGTTATCGCCCTGATCAGGGACGGCTGCTCATGACCCTTAAACTCTATCTTTCCTGCCGAAAGCCGGAAAACTATTTCACCCTTTTAGATATGGTGAACCCGCCGAAATCCAGTAAATATATCTCCCTTGAAGCGCAGGTTCGAACCCCAACCAGAAATGCGTTTCCGGTGGCCTTCGTGATTGATGTGGAACGTCACCACAGAGCTGTGGGTGCATCCCTGAAACATGGCTTAAAATATATGAAATCCCTGGAAGGTAGCCGGGTTTTGTATATCCGAGATAAGCGATGTCCGTTTCCGGAAAGGTGGATACAGACACAAGCCCTCCTGTCCGAGTTGAAAGAAAACGGTGGTGCCACCCTATTCCTCGAAAAAGAGGATGCGGCTTGGTGGTACGCACTCTCCCTCTTGAAATTCGACGTGGAAGCGGGAGATATCTCCAGTGGCAATGGACAACCCGTCAGTATTGACCAATTCAAAACCTTCATTGCAGAAAACATTGATGGAAACAGTCATCCCACTTTCAACAGCTTGGATCGATTCTTCCTTTCCGACCCAAAGTCCCATTCAAAAGAAAAAAAGATTCCCGGCAAACTCAAATCAGCGAGCAAAACTTCAACCTCCATCTCCGAGGAGATGATTCAAAAGGCTATCCGTATTTTAAAACAATCCGCTGCAAAAATGATGGTGGCGGATAAACTCGCAGATAAACTGTCCAATGAGATTAATCAAATAATAAACCCAGACACCTTTCTGATAAAACTGGGAAACAGGAAAGACTTATTCACCATCATCCCAGCCAAAGACGGTCATATCATTCGACTCAAAAGTGACTGTCATGATTAAAACCACCGTATCCGATATTCACTTGGGTTACCGGTGTCCCAGGCTGTTGGGTTATAAATTGAAAGGTAGGACGGAAGCATGGCGGGTGGGCCTTGACGGAACAGGTCTTTTCCAGGGAAAGTTGTTTCATAACCAGATTGCCAGGCCCTTTCACGCCATTCTCTCATCGGGACAAAAGACGCTTCTGAGCAAGGGATTGACCCGCCTGCTGAGCCAGTCCGATCCTTGGTCGGCAGAGGAGATCATCGAGATCCTGTCTGATACCATATTTGTACCGCTCCTGAAAAAAGAAGGTGGGCGCCTCACCGTGGCCCAGGTCGAGAGCCTGATCCACGGTGTGGCTGTCTGGAGCCGGTTTCTTTTCGATTTTCTGCAAAAGCATATAGATGCCAAGCAGGGACCACCTGCTTTGGAAACCCTTTTTTGCGATCCTGAAAAAAAACTCACCCACACATTTAAAATCAAGGGCGGAGACCAGATCACCGTCACCGGTATTTATGACACCGTTTTGATGGACGTTTCGGCCGGAGAGGCGGTTGTGGTGGAATTCAAAGGGTTAAAGGCAGGAAATATGGATGAAGACTTGATTCAGGCAGCCATTTACGCAATGCTGATCCGTTTGGAATCAGGACTTAATCCAAGAGTCGAAGTCCTCTATCTGGAAGAAGATGATCCGGCCATATCCTATACCGCAGAAGATATAAAAGGTCTCGAATCAAATGTTCTCAGTCTTTTAAATGACATTGCCCATATCATTTGTGAAGCAGCGAAAGACAAAGCGACAGAACTTCCCCTACCCAGAGAAGAAAAGCTTTGCGAGGAGTGTCCGTTTGACCAATTCTGCGACAAGGACTGGGGCACACGCCGGATCATGATCGAGTCTATTGAAAAGGATGATGAAAAACAAGAAGCAAACCGGTTAACGGATCTATTGATTTCAACCCTGAATGTGCTTAAACTTCCGGTTAAAAGCGTCGGGTTCATCATTGGTCCCAGGCTGATTCGACTTAAAATAAAACCGGAGATTAAGCGGGGAACCACCGTAAAAAAAATTACGAACCGTGCCGAAGATATTCAAATCGCTCTCACCCTGAACTCACCCCCATTGATGCAGGCCCAGGCCGGATACCTGAGTGTGGACGTTCCTCGAAAATACACAGCACCTTTGACCTTAAGCCTGTTGCTTGAAAAGGGAATCCATGAAAAGCCGGACTCATGCGCCGCGTTTCCTATCGGCTTGGGTGTCGACGGCACTGTGACATGGGCGGACCTGACTTCCCCCTTGATGACTTCGATACTGATTGCCGGTACGGCCGGAAGCGGAAAATCAATTTTTCTCAGATCAGCGGTGATCAACATGGCCCTTCAAGCCTCTCCAGAAGAAGTTACATTCACCCTTATCGATCCAAAACGGGTCACGTTTACTGATTTGGCAGAACTGCCCCACCTGAGAACTCCAGTCATCGTGGATTTGGAACCGGCCATGGCATGTCTGGCGACCCTCGTTGAGGAGATGGAGGAAAGATACAGGCTGTTTGAATCCAAATCAGTGATGGACATTTCACAATACAACAGCGGGAGAAAGCCTCTCCCCCACCATGTGGTTCTGATCGACGAATACGCGGATTTGATGATTGACAAGGAGTTAAAAAAAGATGCGGAAATATACATTCAGAGGCTGAGTCAAAAAGGCAGAGCAGCAGGATTTCATCTACTTCTGGCGACCCAGAGGCCTGATGCTGGTGTGGTAACCCCATTAATTAAGGCAAACCTTCAATTAAAGATTGCCCTGAAGGTAACCACCCCATCCAACAGCCAGATTATCATAGATGAATCCGGCGCGGAACGGCTTATGGGAAATGGGGATATGCTTGTGGGTGGTGCTATCTCCTTGATTAGGCTCCAGGGCGCTATTCCCACTGGAACAGATATCAAGAATGCCCTTCGGCAGCCCAATCGGTTTGCCGTACCCTCTGATTTAAAATGACGGCTGAGGGGGACCTTTTATTCCCTGAGATCAGCCAGAAAGGCATCCACGGCCCTTAACCCCTAAAAATGGTATCCCCGCACGGACAGGTCATCCGGGCGGCGGCACGCTTTGCCCGGGTGGAACGTATTTTTGTCCATCCCCTGATCAAACGTGCCTTGTGCTGGCAATTTGCCGGGCAGAAGTGGCTGCACAAGATCCGTCCCTGGTGGGGGCATTACCAGCATTTTTATATTACAACATCAAAAATGAATGTACGGTGGCGAAGCCGGAAAGGGTAGGGTCTTCAAGGGAACTGTGCACAGCTGAATAGCGGGTAAAACCCTGCGTTATTTTGGCATATTTTAAAATTTCCATGGCCCTTACTTCTTGAACAGGATAGTAAAGGGGAGTAAATTTGACATGTGGTCAAGTTTTTAAACACAAAAAATGGAGGGAAACCCATGGCCGATAACGGCGGAGCACCAAATGACCTGGATTTTCAGGTCGACAAAACAAACCTTTATAGAGAAATATCAATAACAGATCTTAAAATTGCCACTATCCGGCAATTGATCCCAGTGAACATTGACGGATCCGATGACACCAGCAGGGAAACTATTTTCATTGGCAGTACCCAACTTGGAACTCCCCAGGGACCCATCCCCATGCAGGCAGTGCTTGACGCCACCAGCATAGAAGAAGCCATGGAGCTTTTTCCTAAAGCCATGGAATTGGAAACCCAGAAGGTGATTGAAAATTTCAAACGCATGGAAGCTCAGCAGAAAAAAGAAAAGTCCAATATTATTATGCCGGGGATGAATTAATGTCATTATGCTGAGCACCTGAAAGAATACTGGCGCATTCCCATTTTCCCGGTCGAAATTTTAAGCCTTTGATTTATAAAGATATAGTTTCTGAGTTGATTTGCGCCTGAGCTAATAAAATCAATAAGTTATAGACGGTGCCGGGAAAATGGGAATGCGTTCAAGAATACATGCTTTTGCCCAGTTTGGTTCAGGGTCTGTGCTTTACCGAATAGGAAAACAGGAAACCTATTCCTGGGCAAATCCAAAGGAAAACAATAGTGGGTATTTTTTTGACCAGAATACCCATTATTTCCTGGATAACGGATTGTGAATAAAGTAAAACTCATGTATGAAACGTTTCAACTGGAATCGCCCGAAGCTGTTGATTTGGATTTTTACGATGTTTGACAATGGGGAAGACATCTCAACTCATTTTGAAGCAGATCAGGAGAATAGCTAATGAGTAATGAAATTCAAGAAATCAAACCTCTACACGATACAAAGATTTGCGAGATCATAAAAAAAGTGGGTGAAGAGTACGGGGCAATTGGTGAGGGTTTTGGCCCTTCAGATCCAGAAGTAAACGCCATGAGCCAGAACTATCAAGATGAAAACTCTAGCCGCTATCTCGTTGCAACTATAAAAGGCAGTGTCGTAGGCGGAAGTGGTATTGCGGCTTTTAATGGCAGCAATGACGTCTGTGAATTGCGTAAGTTATTTCTGCTTCCAGAAAGTCGTGGTTTAGGACTTGGTAAAAAGCTTACCGAAGAGTGTCTGGAGTATGCGAAAAGTAAAGGGTACAAGAAGTGTTACTTGGATACATTACGCAGCATGAAGTCGGCAATTGTTCTATATGAAAAGTTAGGATTTAAGCATCTTGATAAACCATTAGAAGGTACCATTCACAATAGTTGTGATGTTTGGATGTTAAAAGAACTGTAATTCAAATTGGGAATCACAAAATTGGTGAGCCGTGGCGGCATAGCCTGAGCAAATAAAAAGGATTTAGAAATTATCATGACCACATCCATTGACCTCACTTATCCCATCCATGAAAATATGCCTGTTTATCCGGGCACGGAGCAGCCGGTAATCATCACTGGGTGCTCCATTGAAAAGAACAGTTACCATCTATTTAATATTCAGCAGGGGATATGAAATAATGTTTTTTGCAGATATGCCATATATATCGGATTTTTTTAAAAGAACCGTCAGGGATAATGCCATCCCCTTTGTCGAGCTTAAAAACATACTGGATTCTGACCTCACTGAATTTATATCCCCCAAAGTGTCTGGAGAGAATCAATGACAGATCCATTACAGAACAGTTGGCATCTGATATCATCTATGCCCTGGCCGTTGGAATTTGTGAACGATTGGGACCATCCCATGGTCGAACTGACCTTTGTTGAAAATAATATTTATTAAGATCCAGGTGAAAAAAAATGAAATTGACCAACCCTGTAAAAAAAGTAGCTGCCATCCACGACCTCTCCGGATTTGGCAGGGCCTCTTTAACGGTGATTATTCCGATTCTGTCGCGCATGGGCATTCAGGTCTGTCCACTGCCTACGGCGGTATTGTCAACTCACAGCAAGTTCAGTGATTTTCATTTTGTGGATTTGACCCATGCCATGGAGCCGATAATAGCCCATTGGAAAAAATTGGATTTAAAGTTTGATGCCATTTATTCGGGTTTTTTGGGATCCCATCAGCAGATTGAGATTGTTAAACAGTTTATTGAAGATTTCAAGCATGATGAGATAAAGATCATCGTAGATCCGGTTCTGGGTGATAATGGAAAACTATATGCACCCCTAAGTCCGGAGCATGTGACTGAAATGAAATCATTGATAGAGCATGCCCATGTCATCACTCCCAACCTCACCGAGGCGGCCTATCTGCTGGACGAACCCTTTTCAGAAAGAATTGAAACCGAGAGGATAAAAGAGTGGATCAGGCGCCTGGCGGATAAAGGGCCGGAAATTGTTATTGTCACCAGTGTCAGAACCCGTAAATCAGAGGACCGGACAGCCGTGGTTGCCTACCATCGAAGTGATGACCGGTTCTGGCGAGTTTCCTGTAATTACTTTCCCACAGAATATCCCGGTACGGGTGATGCTTTTGCCAGTGTGGTAACAGGAGCCCTGCTCCAGGGGGACAGTCTGCCCATCGCCATTGACAGGGCCGTACAGTTTACCAGCATGGGCGTGAGGGCCACATTTGGCTATGAGTACAATAATATAGAGGGTATCCTGCTGGAACGGGTTCTGAATCAGCTGGATATGCCTCCCCTTTCCATGAGCTATGAATTGATATGACAGACCAGAATCGCGGCACGCTCCATTTATCTTATTTCATCTGCGGTCCTTATGTGTTTTTACGGGAGGGATTATGAAAGCTTTTAAATTATTAATTGCTATGATTATAATTTTTTCATGTATGACCGGTTTAGCATTAACTGAGGAAGCTAAGAAAAAAGTAATTGGATTTATACCGATGACGATGGGTAACGAATATTTTCTTATAATGGTGAATGCTGCCAGATCAGAGGCAAAAAGACAAAATGTCGAATTGTTAGTAAAATATGGTGGTATAACTCATAAAAATCTTAATCAACAGATAAAAATCGTTGAAGATATGATCGCACAAGAAGTTGATGCCATATGTATTGTTCCCAGCTCTACAGGGGTATTTCGAGCCATTGAAAAAGCCCAACAGGCCAAAATTCCGATAATCAACATTGACACGAGAATAGACCCGGAGTTTATTAAAAAATATGAAGTAGCAACTATACCTTATATTGGGACAAACAACTACACCGGCGCCAAGAAGGGAGGCGAGTATTCAATCAACACTCTCGGAATTTCTGGAAAAAAGGCAGCGATCCTGATAGGAATATCCAACCATCAAAATGCCAAAGACAGGTGGAATGGATTTAAAGATGCTGTATTTGAAAAAGTATTTATCGTAGCTGAAAGACCCGCGAATTGGGAATTTGATGAAGCTTATTATAGATTCAAAGAAATCCTTCAGAACAATCTTGATTTGACTTTTGTTTTTGCATGCAATGACAATATGGCATTGGGAGCCATAAAAGCGATTAAGGAAACAGAAAGAAAAAACATCACAGTCATGGGGTATGACGGAACAACCTCTGCTTTGGATGCCATAGAAAACCGAACAATGGCAGCAACAGTTGCCCAGCTGCCAGCTGAGATGGGAATCAAAGGGGTGCAAATGGCCTTGGAACTAATAAAAGGAAATCAAGTTCCTGAAATCACTTATACTGAAACAAAAATAATTGATTCTTCCAATGTTTCTAAATTTAAAGCATATTTAAATCAATACACTGAGCCTTTTTCAGAAATTGTGAGAATTAACCAGAAATAGTTTTTTAAAGGGCCTGTTTCTAATTTTTTTTACAATTTTCTGTGTTTTAAACTGACGGCGCGTCAAAAAGGATGATAACCAAATTTTCAAACGATCTAAAAAATCTGCCAAACGGTCATTCACCTATCAACCCTTTTCGATCGTGATTGTGCATGATGAGCCCAGAAATATTCAATTGCTGGGCAATTTTCTCAAAAAAAATCCTATGATATTGAATTTGCAACCAGCGGTGAGCAGGCCATTGAATGGATTACCAGTAAACGATTTGATCTTGTTCTTTTAGATATCATGATGCCTGGAATGGACGGGTATGAGGTCTGCGAGAAAATAAAATCAGATATAACAATCAGCCACATACCAATTATTTTTTTAACAGCCAAAACTCAAACCGAAGATATTGTCAAAGGGTTTGAGGTGGGTGGCTCAGATTATATCACCAAACCGTTTAAAAGCGCTGAGCTTCTGGCTCGGGTAAAAATGCATGTTGAAATTAAACAATTGCGGGGGTTGCTGCCCATCTGTGCCAACTGCAAGGCCATCCGTGATGAAAAAGGTGTGTGGAATCGACTTGAAGTCTATATTCAGGAACACTCCTCTGCGCTGTTCAGTCATGGCATCTGCTCAAAATGTGCAAAAGAGCTATACCCAGATCTGGATATTGAATAAATATTGTTCACTGTAGATCGTATTCAAAACAATCCAGATTATTATGTTGAATGGGAATTTGACGTTGCTCGGGTCTTTCTGATGACTTATTGGGTTTGTTTACAGGTTGTGGATGGGTTGATATCACCTTTATCGGTCTAATATACTCGTGGGCTATAAACTGTAAGAACCTTTCTATAAATTCGTGAGGAAATAAAAATATATTATTAATAAAAGGATAATTCAATGATTACATCAAAAATCAAAAGAGTTTTATGTGTTGGATGTCTATTTTTAGCCTTAAGCGCATGCTCCAATAATGACGATTTGTTAAGGCCGTCAGGGAAAGCTGCCTTAGTTCCAGAAGATAATATAAAATTTACACAGTATGTGAGCAAAAACCGTGAAAATACTGAGCAAGTTTTAAATGAGTTACGCCCTCCCTCAGAAAAACGACTATACTTGGGTGATTATACGAATCAAGAAGCGGCAGCAATGCGCAGCCCATTTCAAGTACCCGAAGTTGATAGCGATCGCTGTGATGATATTTCAAAAGGAGCAGACAAAGGATTTCTTCTTATTCACGGCTTAACAGACTCGCCTTACATGATGCGCAGTATTAGTACTTCATTAAGCAATGAATATCCATGTGCAGTCATTCGAGCTGTTTTATTGCCAGGTCATGGCACTGTAGCAGGGGATTCGTTAGAAATGGAACATAGGGACTGGGAGCGTATTGTCAGTTATGGCGTCAATAGCTTTAAAAAAGAGACTGTAATATCGGATTTGTATCTTGTGGGTTTTTCCACGGGAACCTCTTTGGCAATAAAATATATGAAGAACAACCCGGTGAATAAGGGAGAGCCAAGAAAAGATAAAATAAAAGGCTTGGTTCTGATTTCGACGGCGGTGAAAGCTAAATCGGGTGCCGCCTTTTTAGCGCCGATAGTGAAATGGGTTAAGGACTGGGCAGATGCATTTAAAGAAAAGGATGCCGCACGATATGAATCGTTTTCAATTAATGCCGGAGCTGAATTCTATAGATTAACAGAAGATATGCTTGACCTTGAATACGCACTCGATATCCCTGTGCTAATGGCAGTAAGTGCTGATGATGAAACGATTGATGCTAAGGCAGCGAGAGAGTTCTTTTGTTATCCGACCCATGTTAAAAGGCGCGCTTTGATTTGGTATCAATCCATTGATCCAGATGTAAACGCTGACATAAATTCAAAGAATACACCCGAGTTGATGTGTGACAACATTGTAGAGGTTAACCTTGGCAATATGGACCCCAAATATAAAACAATTAATTTGGCCCACACGGCTTTATCCATGAATCCGGATGATCCGCATTACGGTGTTGATGGGAAATATCATAATTGCAAGGCTTATGATAATAAAAAAAATATTCAAGACTTTAATGAATGCCAGGGGAATGAGAAAAGGAGTGTTTTTGGTGAAAAAAATGTTGACAGTCTTAAGGATAAATTAAAATTGGATTATGATTACCTACGCCGAGGAACTTTCAACCCATATTATAAAGATTTAGAAGCAAAAATTCTTTGTTTCATAAATAATGACTGCCCAATTAGCAATATTCTTGGTCCAAAATAGAGGAAAAATGAAAAATTCATTAAAGGGAGCCTTTTTGTCGGGCCTAATACTCCCAGGTCTGGGGCAGATTGCTTTTAAACACTATAAAAGAGGTGCTGCCATAATACTTACAGTTTTGGTCAGTCTGGCCGTAATTATAGTGAAGTCGGTACAACATGCCCTTGCCATCCTGGAAAAAATTGAGTTGGAAAGTGGGGTAATAAGTATGAGTACCATCGTGAATGCAGTCTCTCAGGCATCCACCAATTATAGCAACTTCATGCTCAATTTTGCCTTAGCACTGATGACTTTTTGCTGGATTCTTGGAACTATCGACGCTTACATAATCGGAAAGAAGAAGGACATCGAAGAAGCTTCAACTGGCTTATTCAAAAGCCCTCCTTGAAATTGAAGGGAAAAGGGTGAAATTAACTCCATAAGAACTGATCAAATGCCTCAAGATGTAGAAGACAAGCGAAGCGGTATTTTGAAATCAGGCAACTCCCTAATCTAAATTTGAATTCACCTCCTCTTCAGCTGTCTCAAGATCATTCACAAGGTCCTCAAAACTTGAGATAATATCTGCGGCATCTTCTTCTACGGCACCCTCAATTTCATTTAATGCAACATCCAGATTCAAAGCGGCGGTCATGGGACTTGCGACCATTACAACAAAATCGCCCTGCTCCTCTGTATCAACTCCTGATCTTTTGGGGTATCGCCACAGCGCAAAACCACCAATGACGCAGAGCATTCCTCCTATGCTTCCATAAAAAGCTTCAGAGCCAAAGATATCCATTACAAAAGCCGTCAACGGGGAACCTATAGCCGCTCCTGTCGCATTGAGCAGAACAAGGGTTCCACTTGCAGCAACCATCTGGGTCGGGGTGAGGTAGTTATTGATGTGAACACAACAAAGTGCATACAAAGGCATAGCCAGACCACCAATGATTGCAGCTATAAGGTACAGCAACAGCCCTTCAGGTGAGTAGTACATTGCAGCAAACGAAACAACCGCTCCCCCCATACTACTGAGAAATATTACCCGAATGGGATCAAAGGCATCGGACATCCAGCCCAGAGGATACTGAAAAAGGAAACCTCCTAAGATCAGAGACCCCATAAACAAAGAAATGTCTTTGACTGATAGGCCTATCTCTGCTGCGTACACGGCTCCCATCCCTAAGAAAGCGCCATAGGTGAGACCGCTGACAAACATGCCAAATACGCCCAAGGGCGAAACCTGGTAGAGTTGTGAAATTGAGATATTTTCTAATGCATCAAATTTGGGTGCCTTTGAGACAGATAACAATATTGGAACAACTGCTAAACTAATAAGAAGGGAAACAAGAACAAAGAGTTCAAAGCCAGAGGGTGGGAAAAGGTTGAGTAAAAACTGACCTCCGGCTAAACCGCCTAAAGAAACCAACATATAAACACTAAGGAGCTTTCCTCGCGTTTTATTATCTGCCGCTTCATTGATCCAGCTTTCTGCAACTATGAAAAGACCTGCATATGAGAAACCGGTAATCAGGCGCATCAACCACCAGATCCAAGGATCGACAAAAATTGCCTGAACAAGAATTGCTGTAGAGGCAAGAGATGCCAGTGCTCCAAAAGTTCGTATATGTCCAACTCGACCTACAATTATAGGAATTACTCGGCAACCTGCAATAAGACCAAGGAAAAAGCCAGACATTACGAGTCCGGTGACAATCGTCCCAAACCCTTCCATGGACGCACGAAGCCCAATAAGAGTCCCCTGCAGTCCATTGCCAAGCATAATCAAGCCCATGCCAAAAAAAAGCGCCCAACAGTCAAACAGAATACCAAGCATGGCAGATTTCCTCTGGAATGATAATTTCTCGGTTGATACAAATCCTCTTAGGCTCTGTTTGAAAATTAACCATCTATATATAATATTTGTTGCCCCAATGGGGTGTCTCCGTCAGAGACTTTTGCATGGTTTATTTTTTAACGGACCCTTAACGATTGCAATCCACCATTCACATACTACGATCACCAGAGCAATAGCAAATTAAAAACATAATTAAGTTTTCTATAACGCCTTGGGCTCTGGCGTGATTCCAAATATAATTTCCCCATTTATAGTGGACGCGGAAAACTGGACAATATGTTAAGATAAAATATAATACCTTGAAAAGAGACAAACGTATAAAAAAACATTTTGAATATATTTTGATTTATTGACTTTTAGTGTTTTGGTCCCTACAATAGGCCTATGAATAAGGTTCCAATAGGAGTACCCAAAAGGAGACTGTATGTTACAGGCAAAATTCAGCGTTGAAGAAACGCAAGCCCAGTTTTTGAATAATTTCAAAGTCCATGGATTTAAGGATAAAAGCGCTATGCTTCGTGAGGCTATAGAGTTTTTCAAGAAAGAAATGGAACTTGAAAGCCTAAGAAAATCCGCTGAGTTATATTCTGAAATTTATTCTGAAGATAATGATTTAAAAGAATTGACCCAAACTGCATTAAACGGATGGCCAGAATGACAGTGCTGAAAAGAGGTATGATTATTGACGTCAATCTTGATCCGACAAAAGGTTCAGAGACTGGAAAAGTTAGACCATGTGTAGTTGTAACTAACGATATTTATAATGAAAGAGTTCCTGTTATACAAGTTGTTCCAATTACTGAATGGAGTGCAAAAAAAGCTCGAATAAAAACCAATGTTGAAATTTATTCTTCATCCGATAATGGTCTATCTAAAAAATCGGTAGCAGACTGTTTGCAGACACGTCCAATAGATCATCGTCATAGGTTGGTCAAAATTCGAGGGAGATTGTCAATAGACAAAGTACAGGAAATTAA
>Ga0307987_1000974_pt1 | contig 16240 bp, 21 predicted proteins | sample EllFjometagen181_FD_203157 | JGI IMG/M metagenome (GOLD analysis project Ga0307987, IMG submission 203157) | Marine microbial communities from Ellis Fjord, Antarctic Ocean - #181 | ecosystem: Environmental > Aquatic > Marine > Unclassified | place: Southern Ocean | collected 2014-10-08
TGTAATTTTTTTACTTTTCTTGGAGATATAAATCCTATTTCATTATGGAATTTCTTATAATGAATATTAGCTATAAAAAGCCTATAAACTCTTTTAGTTTTAATTCCACTAAATTCAGTTTTATAAGCATCACCCCATTTTATCTCGCTAAGAATACCCATATTTTCTAGCATGTATTTTATTTGTAATGATAACATTCTTGATATGCTAGTATATTCTATAAATCTTCTATCTTCACCATATATACTAGCATCTCCTTCGAATAAACCACTTAGGAATGCACACTGATATTCTTTTGGAGCGGTTCTTATTACATAAGGTATATTCCTGTCTTGAGATAGTCCTGGGTCTACTATAGATTTAATAAAATCTCTATATTCTTGCATACCCTTTCCTAAAGCCATAAAATTTAAATTATTTTTATCCTTACTACATGAAAATAATTCTTCCCCAAAGAAACTTTTTGTTAATTCTAATATGTATTCTTTAAAGCTATTACTTTTTACAGTTATACTAAACATATTAAATTTTTCAAGAACATGCCCTTCAGCTACTATAAGTCCTAATAGTTCAGCAAATTCAGTAGTTAATTCTTTTTTACCTATCGGTGTATCAAGTATAGGAACAATATTACTATAAACATTAGTATCATAGGTTTTAGGTAAATAATCACCCACAGTTAATTCATTTAATCTTTTAAATTTTAAATTATTATTTTCTAATGCTATTAGCTTATGTTCAGGTAATCCACCTATAAAATCACCATCACTAAAATATAATCTTTTTATATCACCTTTAGTTTTATATGTTTTATCTACATAGTTAATACCTTTAGTAGTATAAGTATCAAATTCTGTACTACGAAATCCATTAACATCTATAGCAGGGTCACTATTATTCCAACATTCTTTTAAAGTTATTAATCCCTTAGTAGTTGGTACACAACACCACCCCTCAGCACACTTCCCAGCACCCGTAGATGCGTCCAGAATAGCTGTATCACCAGCAGCACCCATTTTAGCATATGCCTCTCCTTGGTGTGGGAGAAAAACAAAGTTAGATCTCATTGATGTTACAGATCCTGCATCTTTACCTGTTACAGTATTAAAAGCTTTTCTTTTATCAACAACAGCTTTTGCTATTTTATCATAATTCTTAACTTCTTGTATAATAGCCTGTACTGTACCCATAACTGAAAGATAAGTAGTAGGTATAACTTGTTCTCTTTTTTCTGTATAAATAGCTTTTAGTCTTCTAACAAAAGGAAGTAGTGTGCCATTAGCTTGTAATTCGTGTAAGGGTTTATCTATGTTTTCAACAACATAATCAGCATCTTCTTTTGTATAAAAATTAGATATATTCCAAATATTCATAACAGAACTTGGTTTATTCTTTAATGTAATACCTTCTCCTAATGTTTTATCAAATAATTTTTTATAATCTTCATTACTCGGTCTTGTAGCACCTTTAATACTTATATTAACTATATCACCCACTGTATTAGATTGAACTATAGCCTCTCTAACTGGGTCTATAAGTATAAGTGTTCTATCAGGAAATCTGCCTTTTTCTTGGAATTTTTCTATAAATCCTTTTCTTTTATCTAGTTCCTTGCCCTTAGGTAAGAACATATAAGTTCCATCGAATAGTTTGACAACACCAGATATCTTTAGTTTAGTATCAACCTTATAACCCATATCATATACAGGATTTATTTCATCATCATTCCAAAAGCTTTTGACTATTGCATTTACTATTATTTCAGGGTTACTAGATTTTAATACATCTTTACCCAAGAAACCTATATCTTTTTGTGTTAGGTTAACTCTCAACGCAAATTTAGTATAGATATAGGAATTATTTCTAGCCTCCAATAAAATATCTATACTAAAATATTTACCTTTAACCACATCTGGAATTTCTATCTTCATAGATTCGTCTAAATAACCCTGTATATCTCTAAAGGGCTGTAACTTATCTTTGTACTTATCAATAGTTTCCTGGTTGAGTACATTAGCTATATAATTAGACATTGAAGTTTTACCCGATGTAATAAAACTTTTGCCTTTTTTCTCAGTACTAAAATTACTTATTTTTTCTATTATTTTATCTGCTTCTTCTTCTGTTTTTACTATTGCAGTTAATGAAGGGTAAAAAGGATTTTCATAATCCTCAAAAAATTTCTCAAGTAACACAGAGGATTCCGAAGAAGCAGCTATAATTTCTTCTCCCTTATTACTGTAGTCACGATCATAGTCATAGTTACGACCCTTATCACGATCTTTTTTAATAGTAGTTATTGTCATAATTTCCTCTTTTTTAAATATCTGATTCAGGATCTTTTTCTGTTTCATTTTCCTTCAGTAATAGTATCTTAGGGTTTAAGTAACTATTAGGGTCTTTTATAGCCTCTTTAAATATATCTGGTGTTTTGTTTTCTTCATTATCATCAGTATCTAATATTCTTAATATTTGTTTAATTAAATTAAACTGATATAATGGTGTGCCAAGGCTCCTAATATAATTCATATCATATTGATTTTTAATATCCTCTGGATCTAATTTAGACATAATTGATATTACTTTTTCTAGTGATTTATTTTCTTCTTCATCTAATGGTACATTAAAATCAATCATGTTCTTTCTGTTTCTTTTATCTATGAAGGATAATACATATCCTGTTATTTTATTAGTTATAGCATTTTTAGTTATAAGTTTCTTATATTCTTTAGATAATGCAGCCTCTACTTTTTTCTTATTTTTCATATCCTCATCATTTAAGCCTAGTATAAACTTAATATGCTGTGGTGTAAAACTCAATACGTTATTAATAAGTAAACGACTTTTCTTATCAGACTTATATACAAATATTCTATGGGGCCCTTCTGTAAACTCAAACTTTCCATGTTTCTTAGCAAATCCACGACTTTGAAAAAATTGTTTAATGTCAGGACTTATAAAAGATGTATCTTTAGGTAATTTAACTTCTATTTTAGAAATTATGTTATAATTACCTGTTTTTTTATTAAAAATAGTAGAGTCAATTCTTTCTTTTAAAATGCCTGTAGTAAGACCCTTATTACTCATAAGTTTTAGTGTTGTACCTAGTTTTTTAACTATTTTATCTCTATTACCCGTAAGTCTCTTTTTCATATACTCAGATGAGTCTTGATTAAGATATGATGCACTAGCTGAGAACGGTGGAATATTCCTCTTAAGAGCATAGTTCTTATATATAGCTACAGCAGTAGCCCAAGCTCTAAGATAGTCATCTTTATAGGGTCTAACAAGTTTACCATATTTTTTCCAAAACTCAGGCCATATTAATAGTCCTTTATCACTAATACCATTAGGGGGATTCTTCGGTCCAGGAAGCTTAACCTTCTTTGCTTTTACAGATAGTACTTTAACAATACTACTGGATATCATTCTAGCTATATTTATCATCATCATTACAGTACTCCTGTTTTTCATTATGTTATTTAGCTATTTTCAAACCTTGCTTTTTCATTTCTTTTTTACCTAAAGGCATTAAAGTAAAATACCCTTTCTTATTAACAGTAATATACTTTTTCTTTAAAAGAGCTTTTACTCCATTCTTTAATGATCTATCTTCTTTAGTTAAGTCTGCAGGTTTTGGAAACTTTATCCATTTTTCTTCTGAGAGACTTTTAAAAACTGATTTTTCATTTTTTGTAAATGCTAATATCTTATTAGTAAGTCCTAGTACTTGGGCTACTGATTCAGGTATTTTAATAGTTTTCATAATATTACTATATTCCTATTGTCATTATGTTATTTATAAACTCCTGGATTAACAAAGTCATATAGCGCATTATCCATAAGAGTAGCTATAGGAGAGTCTATTCTCCATACACCTTCTGAGGGTTCTGTATCCATTCTATTCCATCTATTAAAAGCTATCTTATATTTACTATTCTCTAAAGCTTTAATCATATCTTCCCAAGCTTTAATATCTTGTTTTCTAACACTTTTAGGATTTTGTTTTAATTCTTTTTTATACATAACAATTACTTTTTTTGCTATCCTAATAAAAGACTTAACTAATTTTTTTTGTTAACTCTACCTTTTTTCTTTTCTTTTTCTTTACATGTAAACCTAATATTGATGCTACTGATGCTGATATTTTAATTGTTTTCATAATATTACAGTACTCCTATTTATTTTTATGTTCTATTATAATATACCTTAATTAAAGCCTTCAATCTTATAATAATTAAAACGGTATGTTAAATTTTTTCTTATTTATAGATTGGTATTTTTCTAGTTTAGATCTATCTCCTGTTTTCTCCACTTCTTTTAAAAGCTTCATAAATTTAGATTCTGGTTTTTTCTTTCCAAATTTAGATATAGCTATGTTTTTTATTAGTTTTATAAAATCATTATCCCAAGAATTATTATTAAAATCAAATAAATTAGGATTCTCACGTTTAATTTTCATAATAGATTTACCATCTGCATATTCTTTAGCTAATTCTTTCGCAAAAGCACCTCTTTCTCTTGTTGTACGTGCTATTCTTCCTTTATTTTCTTTCTCACTACTTTTCTTGTCTACTACATTAGGTTTAGACTTACGTTTAGGGCTTGCTTTACCAATATCAATTGATAGCCACTTATTAATATCTTTGGTTGGTATTTGAGATTTTCTTCCGGTCTTCTTTTTAGTAATACCAACTAGACCCACAAGACTTCTAGTTGGTTTAAAGCTGTGCTTGTCACCATCATCAAAAACAACATAAACTAGCCCTTTTCTAATACCAGTAACAGTGCCTACATAATACTCAGGATCTTTAGCAGTGTTAAAGTTAGCTATAACTCTATCACCTTTCTTGTACTGCGGTGAAGCTGATAGTATTTCATTAATATTATCAGCATTGATTTCTATATACCTCATCATCTATCCTTTATAATATTAAATAGTTTTTTTGAAATAAGTAGTTTACCTTTTATTCTTTTACCTAGTCTAACAACCTCTCCTTGGTCGGGATCATTTTCAATTTTTTGAAGAAATTTTGGATCAAGAAAAAAAGTATTATCTATTTTTGCAATAAAAATAGCAGGAATAGAATTAGTAATACTATCTGTATTTTCTAAATTCTCTTTGAAGCTATTAATTCTACCTATTTTAGAATTAGCAAATTTAGAAGCTACTCTTTCACTAATACTCCAGCTCTGTAATATGTCTCTAGGAGTATAAATATAATCAAATACATACATACCTTCTTTTGGCGTTGATTCATGTTTTATTAATTTTTTAGGTTCATCTTTTAATTTTTTTAATTTTCTATTACTAAAACGAAACCCTCTATATATATCACCTGTCGGTGGTGTTAGTAAATCTTTATAATATTCTTGACATTCTTGTAGTTTTCTGAATCCATCAATAACTTCTTTAGGCGTACTTTCTTTCATAAAAGTACCTTGGATAAAAGATTTAAGAATATTCCATAATCTATTTTCCACTTTAGTATTTTTTTCATCATGCCCAAAATTTTCACCAAATAGGTATTTTTCAAACCAATCAAAACATAATTCTTTAGTCCCTTCCTTTTTCTTATTATTAACTTTATTGGATTTAGGTTTCCTTTTAGGCTCGGCTTTACCAATATCAATTGATAACCACTTATCAATGTCCTTAGATGGTATCTTAGATTTCCTACTAGTTTTCTTTTTTGTAATACCAACTAGACCTACAAGACTTCTAGTAGGTTTGTAGCTACCTTTATCTCCATCATCAAAAGTAATATAAACTAGACCTTTTCTAATACCAGTAACAGTACCCACCCAGTACTCAGGATCTTTAGTAGTATTGAAGTTAACAATAACCCTCACACCTTTCTTGTATTTAGGAATAGTAGCTTCAATAATACTAGACTTTATAGTAGAAATTATTATAGATAGTATATCCATTACAGTACTCCACTGTTATGTGTTTATTTTTTAAATTTTGGTATATTTGATAGATCAATAATATAAGCTTTTATAGAAGGTTTTTTAAATAATTTTTGTTTAATTATTCTGTGAGCCCCATCTATAATTCCTATTTTTATTTTACCTTTAGAGTAAAAATCTTTATCAAGTAAAATTGGATAAGAAGTATCTGCGCTAAGTATTCTTCTCATGTGACTTAATATATTATTAGGAGATGGTACATCATAACCATTAAACCATATATCCTCGTCTAATTTAAACCTGCTAACTTTAATATCTATAGGTTTTTGTTTTAAAGATTTTACAAGTTTCCAAATATCATTAACTTTCCAGGTATGATCTTTACCTTTATTATCAGTAAATGAGTAGGTTTGGTAACTTTCAGCATTAATATATACATATCTCATAATAATAATTATCCAAATAGTAATAGTAAATTAAGTGCAATTTCGGGTGTTAAATGTTCTTTCAACCCTTTACCTAATTTACTTAAAGTACTTTTTGCAAATTTTTTAGACTTTTCATTTAGTAATTTACCAATCTTTTTTGATCTTTGTTTAATTGTAGGCTTATCCGCAGTTTTAAACGTAAATCCATGTTCGCTTTCATAAGTATAATTCCATCTTTTATTAACTGCATCCCATTCTTTGTCTATATACTTATGATCACGATCTCTAGCAGAGGTAATTATATGATAAGCTATAATATTAGATGCACCAACTTTTTTAGATTCCTTAACTTTCTTATCTATATAATTTTTTACTATGTTTCCAATTTGATTAGAATCTAGATCTGATCCATCCCCTTTCTCAGACCTATCTTTAATAGAATCAAAAATACCATCAACTATTTTAAGAATTGGTTCGTCCTTAGCATCTTGAGGAAACAGTTTAGCAATATCTTTTGCGAGTCCCATTATATATTATCCTATATTTATTCAAAGTTCTCAATTTTCTCAATATTAGTAAAAATAGCATTACTGAGTTTATCTTCTAGTTTATCTAATTCAGCTTCAACAGTAGCACTAACATTAGTAACATTTAACTTGTGACCTTTAAACTTAGTTTTATTTAACTTTCTTGTTATGGTTTCATTAATTTCGTCAAAGATAGCTCCTGAAATATCAATAGCTTTCTTTTTAAAAGCTCTATCAGCTAGTTTAGACTCTGATGCTGAATCACTAACATTTTCTTTAACTCGTTTTGAAAAGATACCTAATAGATTACCATTAGTAGATGAAACTATGGATTTACTGATAATATTATTAGATTTAACCATTACTTTATACTTACCCTCCTTAACTTGTTCTATTTTATTCTTATCTTCTAGTACTGTAAGAATAGCAAACACTTTATTGGTATGATGAAACTCTTTGTAGTTTTCTTTAAGAACATTAAGTACCATTTTAAAAGAGAACTGTCTTCCCTCAAATTCTTTAATAATTACTTCAAGTAGTGTTGTCTGGTTTAATTTATCATGCTTTTGTTTAGCCATAATCAGTATACCTTTCTTATATGTTTATTTTTACTACTAAAAATCTATTTCTTCAGTTTTAATATTTTTAATCCTCTTAATAATTCTATTTACATCCTGCGATTCAAGTATTTCCTCAAGAGATCTTCCATCGAAAAAATTAATTATATAATAACCATCTAAAGTTATTTGTACACTATAAGAATTAACACCTTTTTTATAGAAAGTCACTTCTCCATCGGCACTAATACTGGGTTCATTTACTGATACAATAGGTAATCCTACTTTTTTTATTAATGATACTAACTTATTTGTGGCCTTAGTAGCTTTCCTAATATCATTACCTATTTTAGTAGTAGGCTTAGCTCTTTTTATTTCCTCAGTTTTAGGTTTTGTACTATCCTTTAATACTCTAATAACAGCATTTTTTACTAACTTCATAGTAGGTTCAGCAAGGAAAAGAGATTCCCATTGAACTACATTATTTTCTTTTGAAAATTTCCTTTCAAAAAGTATTTGCCCAGTACCCTTTCCATACATAGTTTCTGATATATCTGCTATACCTATAAATTGATTATTAAGCACTATATTAAACTTTGTAATATAATTATTTGAATCAGAAGATTCTTCTGTAATTAACAATTTTAATTTATTGGGATCAAAATTAAATTTAGCTTTCTTCTCAACTACATTAGTCTTAGGTTTACGTTTAGGACTAGCCTCACCAATATCAATGTCTAACCACTTATCAATATCTTTAGCTGGAATTTCAGTTTTTCTTTTCTTTTTGGATAAAGTTATACCAACTAGTCCTACAAGACTTCTAGTAGGCTTAAAATTATGTTTATCACCATCATCAAAGGTTACGTATATTAATCCACTACGAATACCACTGACTGTACCAACATAATATTCAGGGTCTTTGGTGGTGTTAAAGTTTACTATAACTCTAACACCTTTCTTGTATTTAGGCGGCGATCCAAATATATCTATAGATTCTGCATTAATATTAATATAAACATATTCTATCATAACAATCCTTTAATTATTTATATTAATATTATTAATAGTATGTTACATATCCTAATCTTTCTAGTCTGTCTTTAGCTATTCTAGCACATTTATGATAGTTCTCTTGAGATAAAAACCAGTGCCAAGCGTTAAGTTTTTGGGGGTTACTTGTTTTTTCTGTTCTAGTATTCATTAATTTTTCTGTTTTATTACTATCATTATTATCTACTATTTTCCAAAATCTAGCAGCAGCATAAGCTATTTGAGCATTAGTGGGTGCTTTCATGCCATCAGGATGATTACTCTCTTTTTCTAAATCATATTTATGAAATAGTTTTTTCTTATCAGCTTTAAACTTCTTAGCAGACTTTTTCTGGACTGTATTAGTACTAGATTTACGCTTGGGACTAGCTTTACCAATATCAACGGATAACCACTTGTCAATCTGATTAAGAGGAATTTCAGACTTTCTACCACGTTTAGACTCAGTAATGCCAACTAGTCCTGTTTTAGATCTGGTTGGTTTATAAGATCCTTTGTCACCATCATCAAAGACAACATATACAAGACCCTTTCTAACTCCGCTCACTGTACCCACGTAGTATTCAGGGTCTTTGGCAGTGTTAAAGTTTACTATAACCCTATTACCCTTCTTATATTGAGGTAAAGCAGACTCAATTATTGCTTTAGATATAATTTGTGTTATGTTAATATTCGATACAGAAGCTACAATAGCATCTTTCAATTCTTTCTTAATTTCAGTAAGAACTGTACTACCAGTACCCCCAAGTCTCTTACCCTTAACTTTTCCCTTAGTAAATTTATAAAGATCAGCATCCCCATCAAGAGAAATTTCAAGAACAATCGTAGTTTTTCCTTCCTTTTTAAGAACTAAGGAAGTAGCCATTCTATCTTCATCATAGCCCTCATTTTTAATAACTTTAATACCTAATTTTTTTAATTGAGGCATAACAGAGTTTTTTATATCATTAATAGCATAATCTTCATCACTATCATTTTTAGTCTCACCTTTAATATTCAATACTTGAGCTACACTTGCGGGTATTTTAATAGTTTCCATTATATATTAACCTTATTATTATTAATATTAGTTGATCATAAACTCTATTACTTCTTCTTTCATTTCTTCTGTTTTATCACCAACAACTTTACCAAAAGATCTATATATAGAATCAAACGATTCCTTGATATGTTTCTTAGCTTGAGGAGTCATAGTACTCAAGTTTCTTACTTCATCCCTAATAAGTTTACCAAGTTCTAGTACAATGCCTTCTATAGCTGGTTGTAATATAGTATTAGTAAGCTCTTTACCTATTTCATCCCAGTCAGTTTTTTCTTCAATCTGTGTTTCTATACCCTGTAATTGATTAATAAGGTTAGATAAAGCGTAACTAGCACTTTGGCTCGTATACTTACGGAAATAACCTTCAGCAACGGGAATTGAGTTAATAAGTATGTCTCTCATTAACTCAAGTCTTTCGTTAGCATTTCTAGCCTCACTAAAGTCTACAGTAGCTAGTTCTAGCAGAGCGTCAACTGAAGCTACTTTCTTCTTACTAGACTCAGCGGGACTTCCTTTTCTTAGTGCTAGTATGTCTCCCATAATAATATGCCTCTATTAATTATCTTTCATAAGATTTCTTCTTTTTCTTCTTCTTCTTTGTTTTAAGACCTACATCATTCTTATAATCCTCATCTTTAGGATGATTTTTATAGTATAGTTTTCGAACCGAAGGACTTTCATCAGTCTTAGCATCACTATCATTACTATGATTTTTATAATAAGATAATCTTACTGATTGATTTTCATCAGTCTTAGCATCACTATCATTCTGATGATTTTTATAATAAACTAATCTTACATAGCTATCTTCATCCTTTTTAGCATCACTATCATCAGGATTATGTGTATAATAAAGCTCTTTTATTACATCATCTTCCTTCTTAGCATCTTCATCATTGGGATGATTTTTATAATATGTAAGTTTTATATCCTCATCTTCATCTTTCTTAGCGTCTTCATCATTAGGATGGTTTATATAATATAGAGTTCTTTTAGAATAATTTTCACTATTTTTATCTCCTATTCCTACTAATTTATCACCTTCATCATTATATAATTTTGTACTAAATTTATAAGTACCTTTAAATTCTTGGAAAGTCTTTAACCATTTTATAATTCTTTCTCTAAAACCCTTCACATCTGCACCATATACTTTCTTTTCTGGGTACAGAAATATATCTTTATAATCATCTAAGTTAATATAAGGTTTTATTAATAACCTAGCTATAGGCTTATTAATATTCTTGTCATTAGAATCTATTATATATGCTACTAATGTACCATTCTTAATATCGGCATCTACATACTGTTTAAAGCTGCCATCATCAAGATTCATACATGATTTCCACCCACGGCCAGTAGACATACCTGCTATATCATAAGGGTGTCTAGAAACAACTATAAGTAAATCTGATTTTTTACCTGCTGTTCTATTTTTATCTTCATTAAATTCTTTTAATAGGGTTGTTTCTTTATTTTTATTTAGTACTTTACCTATCTTAACTAAATTAGATTTATCACTTTTATTAGACTTAGCTAAACCCTTACTATAATCAACTATATCATAGTCTTTTTCTTTTAAAAATTTAGTTAGTTTAATAGGAGGTTTCTTTACTGATTTCTTAGATTCAAAATCTAGATATAGTCTATCTTTATCTTTAAAGACATTATTAAGATAAGACTTAAATTTCTTTTCTTTTATTGCTTTCTTAAATGGTTTTAGCTGCTCTAATGTTAAAGCAGAGATAACTTTAATAGTATTAAGAATAACATATTTCATAATAATAGTATCCTATTCTACAAAAAAGGGTTTGCTTTACCAGTCCTTCTGAGTAAGTTTTCCATATTTCTTCTCATAACTGCTTCTCTTTCATGTGATCCTGGTTTAGTCTTATTGAAATCCTTTAAAGCTTTAGATTCTTTTTTCTTCATACCAAACTTACTTACAGCTATTCTTTTAACCTCTTCAACTGTCCATTTATCTACTCTACTAGTATCTCTATAGAATACTTCTTGGTTTTCTCTTTGTAGTTTAGCCATAGACTTACCACCTGCGTATTCTTTAGCTATTTGATCCATGTAACCTAATTCTTTAACTTCACTATGTTTCTTAGTAATAGTATTAGTCTTAGATTTACGTTTAGGCTTAGACTTGCCAATATCAATTGATAGCCACTTATCAATATCTTTGGCGGGTATCTCAGACTTACGACCTGTTTTCTTTTTAGTGATACCAACTAGACCAACCTTACTTGGTGTGGGCTTATAACTACCTTTGTCCCCATCATCAAATAAAACATAGACTAAACCTTTACGAATACCAGTAACAGTCCCTACATAATACTCAGGGTCTTTCGTGGTTCCAAAGTTTACTATAACTCTGGAACCCTTCTTATACTGAGGTATTGCCCCTACTATTGACCTGGATATAATTTGAGTTATATTAATTTTCATAATAATACCTTATTTTTACAGCATTTCCTTACTTTGTTGAGTGATAATAGTTATTACATCTTTATTAGTCAAATTATTAATAACTTCTAACCTTTCTTCCTCAGTTCTTTTATGTTTTTTCTTTAAAAGAATATTATTTGTAAGTTCTTTACCACCTGCAATATATTCACCTATTTCTTCAGAAATATTACCTAATAGGGAATCAAGTCTTTCACTTATTTTTTTGAATCCATTAAATCCTTCAGGATATTGTTTTTTGAAATAATCTAATTCTTTATTATTACCAGCCTCAACTTTAATATTCAACGCTTTAGATACACTTGACGGAATTTGAATTGTTTTCATTTTAAATAATCCTTTAATTATAATTAATTTATATCTACTACTATAACTACTTTTATTACTTCTTTCTTCCATTACTTATTCATTGAATCAATAATTTTAGAGTAGTCGGCTGGATACATTTTTTTTAGAAAAGAAATTACGTCCTCTACATTAGTCACTTCATTACCAGCAACAACTCTAGATACAGCAAATCTAGGTATACTTGCTTTAGCTGATCCGACAATAACTTCAATAATATTGTTATTATCAATCTTAGTACCCGCAACAAGACCAATAGCTTTACCAGGTCTAGTATCTTTGTTCAGAGTAAAGAACTCAACCCAATCACCACTTGCAAATACAGGAACAAACTCATTAATGTCAGATTTAGCTCTAATAGTAGTACTAGCACTAGTATAAGCAACATCTTCAAGAATCTTTTCAATGTTCTCTAAGTTTTTCTTTACAAAGTGGGGACTACCATCAATATCTTCCTTTTCCCAAACATCACCAACTTCCTGATCAAGATAAGAATTAGCACTAATCTGGGTCATATTCTTTTTAGAGCCAGCTTCCTCTTCTACTCTTTTAGACCTAAAAGCTATAATACTAGCTTTGTAAAGACCATCTTCTTCTTGTTTAAATGGTACGTAAGAATCACTATAGGGAATAAGTTTATAACCTGTAGTAGCAAATACAAATTCCTTAACAGCGCCTAATGATAGTTGTGTAGTAGAACCAACTACTAGTTTAGCACTGTTGTTACCAATAGCTGCACAGGCTTCTAGATGAATACCGAGAGTCTTGTCTTCGTCTTTTTTGTTAAGGTAAGAACTTACAATGTTTACTGCATTAATAGATCTAGTTGTGTTCATTTTAGTTATTTTCCTTATTTATATTAAATTATTATTTGTTGTGCTTTATTTGTAATAATTAACAATTTACAATTTCTTTAATAAGTTAGTTTTTTAGATTTTGTATCATAAATACCAACTTTTTTACCTTTTGGTTGTGGTGCATTTAGAAGCCACCACTTATCACCTTTGCCTAACTTATATACTTTCTTTAGTTTTAAATTTTTTTTCAAAAACTTCATTGCTGTTTCAACATCTTTAATACCCTCTTTAAACCTTCCTGAACTATCAATTTCAATACTAAGACCTAATACTTTAGCCACACTTGCTGGGATTTTAATTGTTTTCATTTTAGTACTCCTTCTTAAACTTAAATTAATTATTATTGTGCCTTGTTTTATTTAATACTACTTTAATTGATTATCTATTTTAATGTAAATGCTGATTTAAATACTTTATTAAATAATTGATTTTTTAAATTATCTCTCAATTTTGGTTTAACATTACTACTCTTAATAAAAGATTCTATAATATTATCAGCTTTAGACTAGTATGAAGCTACTTTAGTATTATAACTTTCTATATTACTATTATAACTATAATAAAGATAAAAGTTTTCTACATATTTAGCAAGAACATTAGGATTTATAGGTTTGTTACTATCACTATCAGTACCATCAGGTGAAGCAGTAGTATTATCATCTTCTGGTAGCATTTCTCTTGATTCTGATCCTGATCCTGATCCTTCATTAATAGTAACATACTTCATAATCTATTATCCTTGAAAGCTAAGCTTTCTAGTTAGTGGTACGCCAAACTTACGTTGATCCATTCCAATAAGAGAACCTCCCACCGATGGGTAGCTGAGCCCTAAGGCAAAGCGATCCTGTGATCTAATGTAATGAGTTTTCCATGCTTTAAAGTCATTATCAAGCCATTCTTTTAGTCTCCCTATTTGTGATTCAATATACTGAGTTCTATCAACAGTAAGTGTAACGGGTTGTCCACTGTAATCAAAAGCTGAGTCACCTTCTGCTAAATACTGGGCATTTAGTGCCGACCACTGTGCACCTGCTAACCAACCGCCTACTACTATATTCATACTTGTTTTAATATTAGTTGTTGTCCATTCTGTTATAGGTGTTATCATATTAATATAGGATAAACCATGTTTTAAATGAAAATACAGGTCTGAGTCTCTATAACCTACATATAGATCTACATCTTTAGCTACTTTATCTAAATACATACGAAGTGAAGATATAAGACTTAAATCATAAAGATCAATACAAGTAAGTACCTGATAAAAAAGTGATTCTTCCCCACTTATAGTAAATCTCCATACAGAACCATATTGCTGACCTGATACTAATATACCAGCAGGAACAGTTGTATCATAAATATAGTAACCTGTGTAGGTACCCGCACCCGTTGGAGTTGAGTTAAAGATAGGCGTATCATTATCATCATATACTGTAAAACTTATAGTAGAAGGGGCTGTAGTTAATGGAATACTAAGGGTTATGGGAATCATAGATAATGTTATTTTTTGTCTTTCTTTGGCCTCACTCATATCATATGAAGGACTAACAACATCAAAACACTCCGTTATATTATACTCTTTATTTGTTGTTGATAAAAGCTCCCATGATATTACGTATTTCGCTATATCTGTAGATAGTTCTGCATTTTCAGGAACTTGAAAACTACATTCAAATAATGTAGTAATTGCATTAAAAGTACCAACACCTGCTGTAACTAGATCCCCATTACTATCTTTAACTACGTAGGCTGGATAGATACTAGGGTTAAGACTCTGTACGGGAATACTATCTTCAAAAAATCCAGCAGTGGCCTCATTAGTTGACCCCAAAAAAATTGTTCTGTCTAACACAAGAGCCTCCTATAATTATCTATATTAAATATTTTCTTTTGTTACTAAATTATCTGTGTTAGTTTTAATGCCTATTGCCTTATTTTTAATATTCTTTTTGTTATAGTCACTATTAATTGGTGTTCCTACCACTTTAAACTCATTACTCCATACAGTAATGACTACTTCTCTGATAGGGTTAACTTTATAGTATCCCTCCCATTTAAGTTTGTAGTTACCTGGTTCTGCTGAGTCTGGTATTTTAAGCTTAACTTTTATTATTCTTTTACCAAGAGGAATATTACTCATTATAGGAGAATAAGTAATTACAAAATTATTAATGAGCTGACTAATAATAGTAACCGGGTAGGGTAGTTTCTTATTAATATCAGCTTCATAAATTAGTAATCCCCCGGGTTTAATCTGATTATCTACGTTTAGTATCTTAATAGGCCCTTCAAAAACAATAGGTTGATAAGGCCAGAATAACCAGTAAGTAATAATTGCGTATACTGCAATTGAACTAACAATAATAATTTTATATAACCAGCTATGTATAAATGTATTATCATATTTTCGTTTTCCGATTAATCCTATTTCTTTGACTTTAGATTTATCTTTTATTATTGTAGTTGTCACGGCAATATAACCTCCCCTCCTCCTGATGTACTATCATTAACAGGAGCATGTTTATGTTTAGACATTCTATTACAGTATTCCTTTATATCACTATTTCTTTCTTTACAAGTTATTGAATCTAGTTTTAAGTTTAATTTTATCTCCATATTGTCAATAGTTTTCCCTAAAGAATTTATCCATACACGAACAAAGAAAAAACAAACTATAAATAGAAATGTATTTAAACCCCATAAGATTTGGCTATTTGTCATACTTTTTAACCCCACTACGCAATGTTAGCCTATATATATATATATATATTCACATTTACTTTTCAATATTCCTAGCCATTTTATCTATATAATCTTTAGTATCCATGTCTTCTTCTAATTTAGTAGTAACTGAGTCTGGTTCATAAGGAAGTCTACTATCATCTTCTTTTACATCAGGTCTTTTGGGGAGTATTGTAAATAAGAATATATAACTATTCTTACTCTTTCTTACCTTTATTTTGATTCTATCAGTAGTGTGTCTAGCAGCGGGTAATTTCTTTAAAGGTAGTCCTGCCAATCTTTTTACTTCAATAAACATATCTCT
>Ga0307987_1000975_pt1 | contig 16232 bp, 16 predicted proteins | sample EllFjometagen181_FD_203157 | JGI IMG/M metagenome (GOLD analysis project Ga0307987, IMG submission 203157) | Marine microbial communities from Ellis Fjord, Antarctic Ocean - #181 | ecosystem: Environmental > Aquatic > Marine > Unclassified | place: Southern Ocean | collected 2014-10-08
TCATTTTTCATGGCTTACACCTCTATACTGAGAAGTAAAATATCATCCTCTGGGGGCACTGTGGAGCTGAAAATTTTTTGAACCAAGTGGTGGGACATCTCTTTGATGGGCAACTGGGGTGTCTCCTTGAACAGGGGCAAAAGGGTCTCTGCGCCACGGCACCAGGTTATTTTATTTTTTACAGATTCAACCAGGCCATCGGTGTACATGAACAGCCTGTCCCCGGGGTAGACTTTGAACTGCATCATACCAAAGGTGGCATTGGTGAATATTCCCAGGATATCTCCATCTGTTTTGATCAGATGGGGAGGGCCTGATACAGGCAAAAGTATCACCGGCAGATGGCCTGCGTTGATAATGGTGGCAAGGCCAGTCATACGGTTGATAAGAAGGTAACAGGCGGTGAGATATTTTTCTGGGGAAAGCAGTTCCACCAGCACATCGTTGATGATTTTCATACTCTCAGCGGGCTTGTACACGGGGGTGAAATTTTGGGTCAGCAAGGCCTTGAGGGAATAAGTCATATAGCTGGTTTCAATGCCATGGCCGGAAAAGTCCGCAACAAAATACCCTTTGATCTCCGGGGCAATGTTAATGATGTCGTAAAAATCCCCCCCGGCTTCCTCCATGGCTTTATAAAAGATACCAAAGGAGGCATCGGGATAATCTTCTGGTACGGGTAACAGCGATGTCTGGGCCTGGGTGATCTGTTTCAGTCGTCCTGCCTGGGCCGTAATGAGTGAGTTAGTGGCAATGGAAAGTTTAAGGTGCAGTTGAATCCTTGCAATGACTTCCTGGGGATGAAACGGTTTGGTTATATAATCCACCGCACCCAGCTGAAATCCCTTGAGTTTTGATTTCACCGAATGGGATGCCGTCAGAAAAATCACAGGGATGGCCGTGGTGGTAAACTCTTTTTTTAGAGCACGGATGACATCAAAACCATCTTCCCCGGGCATACTGATATCCAGCAGGATCAGGTTGGGTTGCCGGGTCATGGCCAGTTTTCTACCCTCAAGCCCGTTATCTGCACAAAGAACCCGGTAGCCTTCTTTGGAAAGGGCCTTTTCAATGAGCTTGAGATTCAGGGGATGATCATCAATGGCCAGGATGGTCAGGGGATGTGTGGTAAACATGTTAAGATAAGAACCCTGTGGTGCAAATTTTAAATAACGGCCAAGTCGGCCACCGACACAACAAATAATGAAAATAAGTACCCACACATATGTCTTCAGTATTCTATGAATATATATCGTTGATATTTCTGAGTTTTATCTTGAAGAATATATGCTCGGGTACTTAGTACCCTGCCGCCCCCGGCAGCTGGCTGCCCGGAACGGGAACGTCGGGGGAAAATTTTAGCTGGAGAGGGCCTTGGAAATAGCCTGTAAGATTTTTTTAATGGTCTGGACCTGGGTTGTCAGAGTGTCAATCTTTTGTGAACGTGCTGAATTTTCGATGATTTCAGCACAATTGGCAAGCTCCATGAATCCCAAATTTCCAGCAGCCCCTTTAATGGAATGGGCCGCATCCTTTACCTTGTCGGAATTATTTTCTGTAATTCCCTGTTCAAGATTTTCCATGTCTGTGAGCGAGACAGTGATCAGCAACTGGGCCACTTCTTTAAATTCTTCTTCGTCAAAGCCCAAATTTGATGCCATATTGCTGAAATCAATGGTTTCTTCAGTCATTGTTTAATCCTATGCCCTATTATGAATAGATAAAACACTAAAACGCTTTTGGAAATGATGAAAATCATTTCATCTTCAAACTTTTTAGGGTAATTATAATCCGATGATTAAATTTTCTTGGGCACCCTTCATATTATTCCAAAGCTACTTGACACTTTTGGGGGAATAATTCCCGAATAATGGGGTCTTACTCCAACACGTATAAACAGGAAAATGAAGGCTGCCAAAACTTACTCATTAAAGTATAATAGAAATGGTTGTTTTGAGCAAATGTTTTTGTTGGGAGGTCAGAGTGGCCATCGGTGGGGGATTAAGCTGAAAAAACGCCTCCACTGAAGGAAGAAGCCGTCAAGCGGGATCCAGTGAAGGCGGTGTGTAAGGAAAACTGTTTTGCAGCACTCCTTGACAACGGTTACCATATATCAGTAAATTCCACGCACGTCAACGTGGAGGGGCGTACATAAAAATTCATGAAAAGAAAACGTTCGATCATTCAACTATTTGATGTTTCCAAGCAATACGGCGCTCGTTATGCCTTGAAAAATATAACTCTTTCGGTGAAGCCCGGGGAGCTTGTCTTCATCACCGGTGCCTCTGGAGCCGGGAAAAGCACCTTGTTAAGTCTGCTCTATCTGGCCACGCCGGTGAGCCAGGGGCAGATTATTGTGGAGGGGATGAACCTGGCCCGATTATCCCCGGAAAAGATTCCCTATTTAAGGCGGCGCTTTGGTGTGATTTTTCAAGATTTCAAATTGATTTCCCACCGGAGTGTGTATGATAACATCTCCCTGGTCCTGGAGGCTGCAGGGCAGCCCTCCGGCGTCATTAAAAAAAAAGTAGGGGAGGTACTGGAACGAACCGGTATGACAGAATATAAGGACGCATTACCCCCTTCGCTTTCCGGGGGTGAACAGCAGAAGGTGGCTGTGGCAAGGGCCGTGGTGGGGGACCCGGATATTATCCTGGCCGATGAGCCCACCGGCAGTCTTGATGCCCGCTCGGCAGAAGTGATTACTCATTATCTCATGGAGTACAAAGAAAAAGGGACCACCTTGCTCATTGCAAGCCATAACACCGAATTAATAAACAGAACAGGTTATGATGCCCTTTATACCCTTGAAGCAGGCGAACTCACACAGCCCGGGGGAAAAATCGGTACTGCCATGAATCCCACCACCGGGGAGGAGATGGAAGGGGGAATGAACTGACCATGAGATCCTATGTAAAACGAGCCCTGGAAAATATGGCAGCCAATCTTTTTCTCACCGGGACGACCCTTTTCACCATTGCCTTGTCTGTGTTGATTGCCGGTGCCTTTTTGCTTTTTTTTGAAAATGCTGCCCGGATAACAGGGGATTGGAAACAAGGTATTCAGGTCATGGCTTACCTTGATGCCAGCTTTACCCCTGAAGATCTGGCCGAGGTAACCGCAGACCTGAGAACCATCCATGGGGTGGAGGATATTTGTTTTATTTCCCGGGAGGCATCCCTGGAACAGTTGCAAGGGGGCCTCGCATCCAGCGGTGTTATCTTGTCTGACTTGGGGGAAAATCCCCTTCCCCATACCCTTGAGATCCTTCTTTCTTCAACCCTTGACACCCTTGATGATGTGGATGCCTTTGTTGCGGCTGCCCAGAAGAAGGCCCATGTTCAGGAGGTGCTGTATGGGCATGGCTGGGTGGAAACGTTTCTGCCCATGGTCAATACGTTGAAGATGGGTGCCCTGGGCCTGGGCAGTCTTTTTATGATAATGGCCCTTTTTGTGTCAGCAAATACGGTGAGGCTGGCCTTTTGTGCAAAGCAGGAAGAAATTGAGATCATGCACCTTGTAGGGGCTACAGAAGCCTTTGTTAACACTCCCTTTTACTTGGAGGGGATTTTTCAGGGGGGGTGCGGGGGCACTTTGGGTCTGGCAATTCTTTTTTCACTGTTCCGGTGGGTGCGGGGGGGAATTCCTCTGGAGGCTTCAATTATTCCATTGTTAGAGATTCAATTTCTCTCTTTCCCAATGGTTGCATTGATCATGAGCGCTGGGATTTTTCTGGGATGGTTGGGATGTTTTATTTCATTAAAACAAAATTAAAAAAAATAAATCTTTTTGCCTTTGTGTTGGGCCTTATTGTCTTATTGGGGATTCTCATGGCATTTCCTGCCGGGGGAGATGCTCGGGTGGGTCACAAAAAATCCCTTAAGAAAATGACCCGGAAAAAAAATATGGCAGATACTCATCTCCTTGAAGATCGGGTACAGGAGCTGGAAAAGAGTGAAAAAAAACTGACCCGGGCCCAGCTGGATATTGTTCAGCGACTGGATGATGTGAATCGTCAGATCAATCAGCACAGGCTCCGGGTCTCTCTTATCTCCCAGGAAATAAACGAATTAACCCATAAAATCAAGCAGGTTGAACAGGAACGGCAGGCCGTTATGGAGACCATTGAAGAAGATCGTGCCACGGTCAATGGGCGTCTTCGGGCACTGCATCGTATCAAGGGAAATGGATATTGGCATCTTTTTTCAAAACCCCGTTCTTTGTTTGATTTCTGGAAACGTCAACAGGCGTTGACCCTTATCCTTGGTTCCGATCTGGCGCTTTTGGAAAAACAGGCGGCAGCTCTTAAGGAGCTGGAGCGGACAACACTTCTAATCCAAGGGGAAACCGGAGAAAGAAAGCTGCTTGACAGTCATTTGAATTTGGAAATTAAAAATCTGGAAAAAGAAAAAGAAACACGACAGCCCCTGTTGGCAGAGATAAAGGGGAAGAGGGCATTGACACGGGCCGCCATGGTGTCAGCCAGAAAAGCCCTGGCAAAAACCATGCAGGCCCTGGGAATCCATTCCTCCCCGCCTGATGTAAAGCAGAAAGAAGAGATCCCCACCGGGACATGGAAGGGGGAAAAGGGCCTTTTCCTATCTTGTATGGGATATTTGTGCATGCCGGTAAAGGGGCGTATTCTATCAAAATTTGGTACCCGGACTGACGAAGAGGACAAAACCTTCACTTTTCAAACGGGAATTGATATAAAGGTGGACTTAGGAGAACCGGTGAAATCAGTGTTCAGAGGTGAAATCCTTTATGCAGATTGGTTAAAAGGATATGGCAATCTTATCATTGTTAACCATGGCGATAACTATTATACCCTGTATGCCCACGTGGGAGAACTTTTCAAGAAAAAGGGGGATGTTGTGGCGGATCGAGAGGTCATTGCCACGGCAGGAGATACGGGCGCTGTTCGAGGCACATATCTTCATTTTGAGGTCCGACACCATGGAAAACCTGTTGATCCCCTTAAATGGCTGAGAAAAGGAGCATGAGATGAAAATACGTTTGGCAAAGCTGATGTGGAATTGGCTGCCTTTAACTGCAATGGCCTTAGTGTTGATAGTGGGAGATGGCTTTGTGGGCTCCCTGATGGCGGAAAAAGAGCAGACCTATGAGTCGTTGAAGCTTTTTTCCGATGTGTTGCAGGAAATAGAGGAAAATTATGTGGATGAGGTGGATGCCGAAGAATTGATCCAGGATGCCATCAAGGGCATGGTGGATAATCTGGATCCCCATTCCAATTTTATGCCCCCCGAGGCCTTTGATGAACTCCAGGATGACACCAAGGGAGAGTTTGGTGGCGTTGGCATTGTGATTTCCATGAAAAAAGGGGTTTTGATGGTGGTTTCTCCCATTGAGGGGACCCCGGCATACAAAGCCGGAATCATGGCCGGGGATGTCATTGTAAAGATTGATGACCATGCCACCACAGACCTGGCCCTGTGGGAATGTGTTAAAAAAATGCGGGGGGCCCGGGGAGAGATTGTTGTGCTGACCCTTGTCCGCCAGGGAGAGGCTGATCCCCTTATATTTTCATTGGAACGGGATATTATCCCCATGACCAGTGTTCGAAGCACCACCCTTCGGCCGGGATATGGGTATCTCTGGGTGACAAATTTCAGAAATAACACCGCAGATGAGATGGTGAATGCATTGACAAAACTGGAATCCGGAGAGGTGCCTTTAAAAGGACTGATCATGGATTTAAGGAATAATCCAGGGGGGCTGTTAAACCAGGCAGTGGAAGTGTCAGATGCCTTTCTTAATCAGGGCGTTATTGTCTCCATAAAAGGTCGCCAGGCGGACCACACCGAAATATTTGAGGCCCGGTCGGGTTTGGTGAAGCGGAATTATCCCATGGTGGTGCTGATCAATGGCGGCAGTGCCAGTGCTGCGGAAATCGTGGCAGGGGCCTTGCAAGATCATAAAAGGGCCGTTATTCTGGGGACCACCTCCTTTGGCAAGGGATCTGTTCAGACGGTAAAACCCTTGAAGGACGGCTTTGGGCTCAAGTATACCATTGCCAGATATTATACCCCCAATGGCAGATCCATCCAGGCCCAGGGCATCCACCCGGACATTGAAGTAATTTTCCAAAAAATAACGGATGAGGCGGAAAGCGAGGTAAAAGATCCGGATAAAAAAAGATCTTCCATGGCCCACATGCTCAGGGAAAAGGACTTGAAAAATCACCTTGAACCAGAAACTGAGCTACTTGAGAAATCAGGGGACAAGGTCAAGAAAAAGACAGATGACCTTGCCCCGGGGGGACCCATTGGACTTGAAGGGCTTAAACAGGACTCCCAGGTCCAGCAGGCCCTGACCATCCTTATGGGGTACAGCCTGTTGACCCAGGGACAGGGAGCCTTGTAACCCCATGGTCATGTACAGACGCAACATAAGGGGAAAAGGGTTCCGATGAACCGAAAAGTTCAAAAAACAAGGCAAAAAAACGGAAAAACATCCCCCCCTTTTGTTGACCTCGAATCAAAAAAGGGGCTCCTTTTTCTGGTTGGCCTTGTCTTTTTTGCGGCATTGGCAGCCATGGGGTTCTATGTTTATACAGACCATGGATATTTGCCAAAGGGACCGGTTTTTTCCCAAGCCATGGCGCTGACTTCAGTGGGGCAATCCCGGAAACCGCCTCTGGTCCTCGGACAGGAGTATACTGTTGGCTCTGGGGCGGACATTCGAAGTATCGTGCCATTGCTGGATTTGAGTCAAAAAACGTTGTCTGGGAATTCTGATCTGGTACACGGTAAGATCCAAGCCTCTGAATTTATCCATGAGAAAACGGTTACACAAATAAATAAGCCCTCCTTCACAGTCAATGAACCTGACAATGGCAATGGGCAAGGGGATTTGCCCGTATATGAGGTGTTTGATACAGATCCGGGGGCCTTTCCCGGACGGGGGGATGTCCCTGGGGCTGAAGACAAAGAGGGATTGCCCCGGGTAGCTATTATCATTGATGATGTGGGGTTTGACAAGGCCATGGCCATGGCATTTTCCCGGTTGAGCCCTAATATCACCATGGCTATATTGCCAGGGTCGCCCTTTGGCAGGGACATTGCCGATCGGCTCTATGTCAGGGACGCTGAGATCATGCTCCACCTGCCCATGGAACCTGTGCAGTACCCAGAGGTGAATCCGGGACCCGGGGCCCTCATGGCAGACATGGCCCCGGACCTGTTTTTGGAAACCCTGCGAAAAGACCTGGACAGCATCCCCCATTTCAAGGGGGTGAATAATCATATGGGCTCACGGTTAACCACCCTGCCCGATCAGATGAGGCAGGTGTTTACCGTGTTGAAAAAAAAAGATCTTTTTTTCATTGACAGCCTGACGGCCAGGTATTCCATATGCAGGGATTCTGCCCGGCTGTTACAGCTCTCCTTTGCCCGGCGGGATGTCTTTCTGGATAATATACAGGATAAGAATTATATCATCGGCCAGATCCAGGAGTTGATTCAGATCAGCCAACGCCATGGGTCTGCCATTGGTATCGGGCATCCATACCCGGCCACCCTGGAAACCCTGGCGCTTCTATTCCCAGAAATGCAGGAAAAAGTCAGTATTGTCAGGGCTTCTGAGCTGGCGGTGACACCGGATTGATGGGGGGCTATATGTTATTAATCGTTGTCGGAAAGGGTGGCGCAAATGGCCACCCATTCGCCTTCTTCCCGAACTTCTGTGACACTAAAGTCATTCTGCTGGAGTTTTTCCACAATGGCCCCTTTTCTTTCCGTTATAATGCCTGATAAAATAGCCGTTCCCCCGGGTTTTAGACGTTGCTTGATATCTGTAATGATCTCTAAAATGATTTCAGCAATGATGTTGGCCACCACCAGATCAAAGGGACCGGTTCCCCTATCCTGGTATTGATCCAGGGTTGTTTGCTCCAGATGGTAAATCTGTGGGAAAATTTCGTTTTTTTCAAGGTTTTCTCCGGCCACCTGCACCGCCACCTCATCGGTGTCAATGCCTGCCATGGCAGATACCCCCAGAAGACCGGCAGCGACCATGAGAATACCTGAACCGGTACCCACATCCAGAAGGGTCTGGCCCGGCTTAAGGTTCTCCTCAATCATGGCAATGCACATGGCTGTGGTGGGATGGGTTCCCGTTCCAAAGGCCATGCCCGGGTCAAGGTGGATGACAAGGTCGTTACCTCCGGCCTTAAACTCCCGCCATTCGGGTTTGATGATGATCCGGTCGGTGATGCGGGTGACAAAGAAGAATTCCTTCCAGGACTCGGCCCACTCTTCCTGGTCCACCAGTTGGGTGGTGATTTCTACCTTTATGCCGGTGGAGAGAAGTGCACTGGCCCTTTGTTCAATGGTAGACAGAAGCTCCCGGGAGCTATCTGTATCCGGAATATATCCGGATATGGCGCTCTGTGTGGACAGGGGCAGGGCATCGCTGGCAAATCCATCCACAGGCGGCGGCAGGGGGACGTCACACACCACCCCTTTTAATCCAAGGCTCAGAAAAATATCGGTGACCAGCTCTTCTGCAAAATCGGGATCCTTGCCGGTAAAGGCGGCTTTCACATGTATCCATTTCATAATATTTTCTTTTCTTTCATGGAGATTATTTTAAATTTATGATTTCATCATAAGCGCTGTGGCTTAGGATTTCCGAAACCATAGGGAACGGTGAGAAGTGCCCACTGAATACCATGGAAAAAGCATTCCTTTCAACATGGAAACACAAGCCCCGTTATTTTTTTCCGGGATTTGGCAAAAAACCGGGGCAGGGACAGGGTGGTTCTGGGGGATGGAAAAATATGCGTTTCTTCCTCCCCCCTGGGTGAAAGTTAACGTTGCTGTGGATCTTTGCTATTTACTTTCTGTGGATGAAGGGATAATCAAGGCTCGTACTATGCCTGTCAGTCATGGGTTCTCCACATGTTTCGTATAAATATTACTAACAACTGAAACTATTAACCTGGCTCTTCAACCTTGAAATGCGCTGGTGCAACCCAACAAACGCACCGATTCCAGGAGGTCTTTTTTGTCAAACCCCTATGAATATCTTTACATCTATTATCTGGAGGGCATTCCCTCCTCCCTTGCCTTGGCCATGGAAGAGAGTACTTTCATTGGCAACTGGGAAGAGGATGGTTTTTCTTTCCTCTTTTTTTCCTATCCCCATGATGACCTGGTGGAAAAGATTATTGCCCGGGAAGAAAATCTGTCCCTTATTGATAAATATGAAATGACCAGTGATGAGTGGCATGGAGATAAAATTGAGTCCTACACTGCCGGAAGCCTTGTAATTTCACCCCCCTGGAAGATTCCTTTTGTTAATCGACCGGATTTGACCCATATTCTGCTGGACCCCGGTGTGGTGTTTGGTACCGGTCGTCACCAGACCACCGAGGATTGTCTGGGGTACATGGAGTATCTTTGCCAAAAAGAAAAAATCTCAACGGTGGTGGATATCGGCACTGGGACGGGTATCTTGGCATTGGGGGCTGCGGCATTGGGGTGTGAACGGGTGCTGGCACTGGACTTTAATCTTCTGGCCGTGCGCACCACCCTGAATAATATTAAAATAAATGACTTTCAGGATAAGATTCTGGCCATCCAGGCCCGGGGGGAGGCGTTCATGGATGTGCCTGCCGAGCTTGTGGTGGCAAATATCCATTATGATGTGATGAAAACCTTGATTGAAGCCCCGGAATTTGTGGAAAAACCCTGGCTTATCCTTTCGGGTCTGTTGAAAAGTGAGGCAGATAAGGTGTGTGCTTGCCTGGAAGAAAAGCCAGTCACCCTAGTGGAGCGTATCTGCCCCGATGGGGTGTGGAACACTCTGCTGGTACAGGGAAAACCTGTGTGACAGCTATTCCTTGATGATCAAGTCTTTTGGGCTGTTTTAATTGGAAATAATATCACACTTATGAATAGGTTATTGTTATTTGCTGCTTAGCCTAAAACGGGTACACGCTTATTAATTAGCCCTCAACGAAGCAGGCAGCCAATGCCTTTGAACTTGGCTGGTTCACCTGACCGGTGGGTTAAAGTAGCCATGGATGAGATGGGGAAACTGTTGGGAAAGTTCCTGGATAATAAATTCCATGCCCAGTGCCGGGCTTTTCCCCCCGGCAGCTTCCATGGTTTTAAAATATTCCAGGGGATCATAGTTCAGGTTGCGCCACTGAATCATGTCCACCCGGTGGGTGGATAAAAACCGGTTCAAGGCCTCAAATTCTTGTTCTGAATCTGTGACGCCGGGGCAATTGAGATAATTAATGGAGATGAATTTTTCTTTTTTTTCTGCAATCTCAAAACTTTTTACCACATCCTGGAAGGTGTAACTCTTGGGTCTGAAATAGGTGGTGTAACAGGTGTCCCGCAGCGAGTTCATGCTCACCCGTACGGAATCAAGGCCTGCGTCAAACAGTTTTTCCAGTTGATGGGGCATGCCAGCGTTGGTGTTCATGTTAATGGTGCCCTGGTCTGTTTTTTCTCTCACCTGGCGGATGGCGGGCTCAATGACATGAAAGGCAGTGAGCGGATCTCCTTCACACCCCTGGCCAAAGCTTACCACGCTTTTTTTAACCTTGGGGATATGCTCAAGGCACACCTGGGCAATTTCATGGGGCTCGGGTGTAAAGGAAATTCGATCCTGGCAGGCGGCCAGATTGTTGGTTTCCTGTAGGGAAATACAGCCCATGCAGTTGGCGTTGCAGACCTGGGAGGTGGGTAAGGGCGCTTCGAATCGGCCCAGAAAAAAGTTCTTTGCCGCAGGGCAACTATAGAGCAGTGCGCATTTTTCCAGATGTCGCATGAGGCGGTTATCCGGGTATTTTCCCTGCATGGCTTCGACCCCGGCCACAATTCCCTTGCGGGGCATGAGGCGTAAATCCTGGCGTCTTTCCCGCTCCACACAAATGGCAGCGGATCTGAAGCCTCCCTTTCCCCAGCCTGTGGCACCATACGAGAACAGGGGCAGAAGTGCTCCTTTTACGGCACTTTCATAGGCAGCAACATATCGGTTCACGTATCCTGGAGAGTTGAATACAGACACTGCATGGATGGGCTCTTCGGGGTTGTAGGGATTTGTTTTAAGGGTTTCAAAACAGAATTTGTCAAAATTAAACACCAAGGGAAACCGATCAGGCAGCATCATCATTTCACTGCCATAGGGCATCTCTATAGTCTCCCCCTGGGTGAGAAGTACCGGTTGATCCCCGGCCATAGCTGCTGCACCAAAGCCTTCCAGTTCAAAAATGTCTCCCTCTTTGTTGGCCACCACCGGCGCCAGAGGCGTTTTGTTCATGGTTTTATGTTTATGGTTGTGTGCTTTTGATTTTTTCATGGTTTTTCCCTTTAAACGGTTTCAATGGACTGGATGTATACGGTCTTCTGATACCGAAAGGTAAATATTCGGGTTGCTAATGTAAATGTTTGGGCCGTAATCCATCTTTGTCTATTGGGGACTGCGTAGCATACTAATGCTATGTGAGCAGATCAAAATAGGTGAAGATGGGGTGCTGGCCGAATATTTAAACCGGAAGAGAGTCATCCCTTGGAGCAAAGGGGTTATAGCAGAAAACCAGGGCCATGTCATTATTTACATCCTGCCCTTTGAATGTTAAAAAGAAAGCCCAAAAAACGTATGTTCCAGGAATTTTTATATTAAAAAGGTAATGCTATGTCATCCCAAGTGCACCACTTCACAGCCCAGGTTTATTATGAAGACACCGATCATTCCGGCGTGGTCTACCATGCCAACTATCTTAAATATTTTGAAAGGGCCAGGGAAGATATCATTGGTGTTGGGGAGCTTTCCCGGCTTTGGCGTGAGGAGGGGGTGGGATTTGCCGTGTACCGGGCAGACCTCTCCTTTCATGAGGGAGCGGTGTTCGGGGATACCCTGGACATTCGTACCCGGTGGGATAAAGAGAGTCTTTACAGGGTCATTTGGCACCAGGAGGTGTGGCGACCCGGAGGGGAAAAGTCTGCTGTCACCGGAGAGATTCATTTGGTATGCCTGGATAGGGATAAAAAACTCAGACCCCTTCCAGAGATTTCTCTCCTCTAACTTTCCACCGTGGATAGGAGTGGACAATGATGTGTGCCTGCTTGGGAAAAGGGGTCTGTTTCATGATCCCCATGATGCCATTTCAGTCGTTCTACCCCATACGTCCCCATGCCTGAAATGTTGAATTCTGCAATATGTACCCGAGTGAGGTCAATGGGAGTGATGCAGTGTGCATAATCACAATTGCGCACTCGTATATTCATCCAGGTTTTTTTTTGGGTTTTTATTGTTTTTCGTATCAGACAAGTGAAGGGGTAGACATAGGCATCATGAAGGATATCGGAAACCTTTCGACCCTGGAGGGGCATGCCGTCTTGGCCCTCTGTAACGGTGGAGTTTAAAATAATACCTTCTTGATCCACCATGTGGCAGTCCTGTTTTTTTAATATTTTTTTCAGATGGATGTTCATGGTTTGATATTTATTTTTAATCTGTGCCAAAGCCTTTTTAAAAAGCCATGATTCTCCCTGGACAATGGAGTTAAATACCCTTTGCTGGTGGGGCGCCCATGGGTGGTTTTTCCATGGTGAACTCGTGAAATAATCATCATCGTCCATTATGATGGAGATGCGATTATACAATTTGTCATTATGAGACAAGAGATATTCCTGGATTCTATTTAGATCTTCCCTGGGGATGCTGCTGAAATCCGCAAGGCGGCAATCATAGAGTAAGTTAATGTTCGGGACATAGCGGGGGTGTGAGGCAATGTCCATGATTAGCTGGAAAAACCTTTCTGCCAAGGCTGGCCCCTCATGTTTTATATATGCAAATTGAAGATGGGGATCAATTATCGTCATGGTGTTTTTTTGCTCTGTGATTTGAAATTTAGATATCATATTACATAAGAATCTTTTAGTACAAGATTTGCAACTTGTCAATGGGTAAAAATTTAACCAGGATATCTGACACATGCCTTCTATGATTGTCAAGTATCTTTCATTGTTGACTCATTTGTTTGGCCCAGGTAGTATTACGACTTAACTAAAATCATACGGGGTGAATGAAAATATGTGTCTTGCAGTCCCTTCAAAGATTGTTGAAATAAAAGAATTACTGGCAACCGTGGATGTGGATGGGGTCCGACGGGAGGCCAGTCTCATGCTTCTGGAGGATGTTAAAATTGGGGATTATGTCATTCTCCATGCCGGTTTTGCCATCAGCAAGGTGGATGAAGAAGTCGCAAAGCAGGCCCTTGTGGATATGCGTAACATGCTGGATGCTATGGACGCTATGTCCAATAGAACGGTGTGATGTCCCCACATGGACACCAATTGCACCATTTCAGCCAGAAGGGTGACTATTTCCGGCATTGTGCAGGGAGTTGGCTTTCGACCCTTTGTGTTCCAGCTGGCAAACGCCTATAACTTTAACGGAGAAGTATCCAACACTGTCCAGGGGGTTACCTTGGTGGTGGAGGGCACCCCTGAAAAAATAGATGCCTTTTGCCAGGACATTGTAAAAAAAAAACCACCCCTTTCATCTATTTCTGATCTGGAATCCACCCAGATTCCGGTGCGGGGATACGTTGATTTTACCATCCGCAGCAGCAGCGGTGGGGAGGGGGAAAGATCGGCATTGATCTCGCCGGATGTCTCCATCTGTGAGGATTGCCTTAAAGAGATGACAGATGCCACAGATCGTCGATTTGAATATCCTTTCATCAATTGCACCAACTGCGGCCCCCGGTACACCATCATTAAAGATATCCCCTATGATCGACCCCAAACTGCCATGTCCTCCTTTCCCCTGTGTCCGGCATGTCAAAAGGAATATGATGATCCCATGGATAGGCGATTCCATGCCCAGCCCAATGCCTGTCCCGTGTGCGGTCCCCATACATTTTTGGTGGATCGTGGGGGACGAGCCGTGGACACCGGACCCAGAGATGCCGTTGAAAAGGCGGCGTTGCTGTTAAAGCAGGGACACATTGTTGCCGTAAAGGGGCTGGGGGGATTTCATTTGGCCGTGGATGCCACCTGCCATGATGCGGTGAGCCGCCTGAGAGATGCGAAAAAAAGACCGGATAAACCTTTTGCCCTGATGGCCCGATCCCCCGGGGATGCTGCCTGTCATGTTTGCATACCCCCCGAAGAAGAGCTCCTGCTCACCTCCCGCCACCGTCCCATTGTGCTGTTGAAAAAGCGTCAATCTTACCAAGGCCAGGGTGTGCATACCACCCCTTGCGAGAGTGATGCCACCTTGCATGGGCAGCGCTTATCTTTAAGTTCTGCCATTGCCCCTGACAATCCTTTTCTTGGCATCATGCTGCCCTATACCCCCCTTCATTACCTGCTTTTGACAAAGGGACCATCGGTACTTGTCATGACCAGCGGCAATCCCAGTGGAGAACCCCTTTCCATTGATAATGATCATGCCCTTGCCGCTTTTTCCCACATGGCCGATTATTTTCTCCTCCACAACAGGGATATCTATTTCCGAGCCGATGATTCCATCATGCAGGTGCAGGAAAAGGTGCCCCGATTTTTCCGGCGTTCCCGGGGATATGCTCCCCTGCCTGTTTTTTTGAAACGAGCCATGCCCCAGGTTCTGGCCTGTGGGGGTGGATTAAAAAGCACCGTGTGCCTCACCCGGGAAAATAAGGCCTTTTTAAGCCAGCACATTGGCGACCTTGACAATGAAAAGGTCTTTCAATTTTATCAGTCCAGTGTGGGCCATCTCAAGCGGATTCTGGATATTTCCCCTGAAATCATCGCCCATGACCTTCACCCGGGGTATCTGAGCACCGCCTGGGCCCAGGAGCAAAAGGGAATGAAAGCAGTGGCCGTGCAGCACCACCACGCCCATGCGGTGTCGTGCATGGCGGAAAATGGCATTGTGGAGCCGGTGATTGCCATCACCCTTGACGGCACAGGCCTTGGCACCGATGGTGCCATATGGGGCGGAGAGGTGCTCACCTGTACCCTGATGGATTTTAAGCGTCGGGCCCATCTCAAATATACCCCCATGCCCGGAGGGGATTCTGCAGTGCTTGAGCCCTGGCGCATGGCGGTGGCCTACCTATGGCAGATCTGGGGGGATGATTTTCTGGAGCTGGACATTCCCCTGATCCACCGGGTGGGACGGGCTCGACTGAATTTTGTGGCCACCATGATGACAAAGGGGCTGAACTGCCCCCTGACCTCCAGTTGCGGACGTTTGTTTGATGCCGTGGCATCCCTGTTGGGTATCCGGGATAAAATTACTTTTGAGGGGCAAGCAGCCATGAATCTCCAGGCGGTGAGCAGAACAGAAAAAAATCGGCCCTATGACATTCATTTTAATGATATCTATGATGAGGACGGACAGAGCATGGTGGAGATGGATTTTGATCCAGCCATTATTGAGATGATTCAAGATCTCCAGAAAGGAATTTCCCTCGGGGTGATGGGAGGGCGGTTTCATGAAGCCATCATTGAAGGCTTTTCCCGTGCGGCCCTGGCGGTGAGTGAATCTACAGGTCTCCTTAACGTGGTACTCTCCGGCGGTGTTTTTAACAATGGGTTGATTCTGTCAGGGATTTTAAAACGCCTTGAACATCAAGGCTTAAAGGTCTATACCCATCAAAAGGTACCAGCTGGTGATGGCGGGATTAGCCTGGGTCAGGCGGTGATTGCCGGAGAGCTGGCCCAGAAATAATAGAGGAATCCACATGGCATTAAAATATGTTCAGGAGTATCGGGATGGGGGGCTTGCCCGGCAGCTCATTGCTGCAATAAACCGTATCCATGGAAAAGAACTGCGCCTCATGGAGGTGTGCGGCACCCACACTATGTCCATTTTCCGCCATGGGATACCCAGCGTATTGCCTGATACCATAAAGCTTTTGACAGGGCCGGGATGCCCTGTGTGCGTGACCTCCCAGCGGGACATTGACACCTTTGTGGCCCTTGCTATGGAACCGGGGGTGATCCTTACCACCTTTGGAGATCTCATGCGGGTACCCGGCACCCACGGTTCATTGCAACAGGAAAAGGCCCAGGGCCGGGATGTCCGGGTGGTTTATTCGGCCTTTGATGCGGTGAAACTGGCAGCAGAAAACCCCCGGCAACAGGTGGTGTTCTGTGCGGTGGGGTTTGAAACCACCACCCCCACGGTGGCAGCATCCATCCTGGCGGCAAAACAGCAGGGAGTCACCAATTTTTTCATTCATTGCGCCCATAAGCTTA
>Ga0307987_1000976_pt1 | contig 16225 bp, 14 predicted proteins | sample EllFjometagen181_FD_203157 | JGI IMG/M metagenome (GOLD analysis project Ga0307987, IMG submission 203157) | Marine microbial communities from Ellis Fjord, Antarctic Ocean - #181 | ecosystem: Environmental > Aquatic > Marine > Unclassified | place: Southern Ocean | collected 2014-10-08
TGTCCATAGAAGCTGTGAAGAGGGAGAGTGTGGTGCCTGTACCGTTCTTATGGACGGTCAACCGGTGAACAGTTGCCTTGTCATGGCGGCATCAGCCCAGGGAAAAACCATTATGACTTCCGAGGGACTCATGCGGGGAAAAGAACTGCATCCCCTGATGAAGGCCTTTGTGGACGAACTGGGACTTCAGTGCGGATTCTGCACCCCGGGTATGGTCATGTCTGCCTATGCCCTGATCAATCAGTGGGGAGACGAAGAACTTTCCGATATGGATATCCGCAAAGCGATTGAAGGCAACCTGTGTCGCTGCACCGGATATGTAAACATCATTACGTCCATCCGTCGAGCCAAAGAGGCCAAGGATGCAGGCAACTGGTGGTAATCCGGAATCCGGAATAAGGGCTTGCTACACACCACCGATTACGTTGCAGGGGATGGCAAATTGATTGATGGTGTCATTTTAAAGCCCACAATAAGCCAACACCCCCTGGACTGAAGACCCGGGGATTGTCTTAGCGATTTTTTATAACTGCCATGGGCAGACCTTATTCGGACCTCGGCCTGCCCACAACGAATATTGAAAATGGCATTATGCCGCCCCCCCCCCCCGACGGGCAATGGGCCCGGCCCGGAACCGTAGACGGCCCAATTGGCCGGTTCCTATTACCCATCGGGAGGGGGCTCTGCTGAGCTTGCCCGGAAGTTTTATTTTCTAATAAAATTGCTACGGGCAGACCGTATTTTGATCCGGCTCTGCCCACAACCAAGCATGAGAATCTGTCAGGTTTGCCAAGACTTTCTGATAAAAAAAGAAGAGGTATCACATGAAAAATTTTGTAGGTTCAAGGGCATTGCCCGATCTTGTATACCATTGTCCTAAAAATATGGAAGCGCTCCTGGCGCTCTTTGACACCATTGAGGGAGATTACAAAATCGTTGCTGGATGTACCGATTTTATTCCCGCTGTTCGGGGTGGACGATGGTCTTTCAACGACGGTGTGTCCCTCATTGATATAAAGAAAATTGCTGCATTAAATTTTATTAAAGAAACCGATGGGATTGTCTCCATTGGCGCAGTTACACCATTGTCCGTGATCATGGCATCTGATCTTGTTCAAAAGCATGCCCCCGGGCTTTGCCATGCCATCAGCACCATGGCCTCCCCCCAGATTAGAAATGTGGGTAGCATGGGCGGAAATATTGCCATGTCTTCTCCAGCCGGGGATAGCGTGCCCTCCCTGCTTGCCCTGGGTGCATCTGTGACCTTTAAGGGTAAAGACGGAGACAAAAAGATGCCTCTGAATCAATTTTTTACAGGTCCAGGAAAAAATGTCATGGCCCCGGATGAGGTGTTGACCACCATTGAATTCCCCGCCCTCAAATCCGACGAATCTGTTCATTTTCAGAAAATAGGCACCCGGGATGCAGTGGTCATTTCCATTGTGTCGGTGGCCTCCTGGATCAAGGTGGAAAACAGTGTATGCAAGAAAGCCCGCATTGCATTGGGTTCTGTGGGACCCACACCGGTTCGGATCCCCAAGGCCGAGGCCTTTCTTGCAGGCAAAACCGTGACCGAAGATGTCATGGCCCAATGTGCAAAAATGGTGGCCCAGGAAATTGCTCCCATCACCGACTTAAGGGCAAGTGCCGATTATCGAAAAGATCTGGCCGAGGCCCTTTCCCGCCGAACGCTCATGGCGTGCATGGCTGATGTGACCCCATAGATTCAAAACCACCACCACTGCTTTGTCATCGTTTGAGTTCAGGGTTGCTATTTTAAAGGATATCGTGGGTCTTAATCTGCGAAAAATACAACCCTGAATTTCAGTTTTGACGATGCACTACCCATTGGAAGCATTTCAGATGGCGTAATTTTAACCATATCGATGTTCAGTTCTTTTTTCACGCTGCTGGCACTGGGGATTCCTCTTGCATGGACCACCGGAAGTCTGGGACTGATATTTGCTTTTTTTATGTGGGGACCCGATGCCATGTCCATTGTGGTGCTTCGGGTATGGGATGTCATGGGCAGTTTCAGCATGATCGCCATCCCTCTTTTCGTCTTCATGGGCAACATGCTGCAAAAATCCGGTATTGCCACCCCTGGTGAAGCTGCCGGTGTGGGGTCCCTGGGTGCCATTCTATGTGCAGGGGTACGCAAACGACTGAACTGGGAAAACCTAAGCGATTCGCTGTACGAAACCATGAAAACCGTGGGGCTGATACTCTGGATCGTCTTTGGTGCCATGGTATTCATTGCCACTTATACACTGGGCGGCGGGGCCGATTTTGTAAAAGACGCACTGGTGGCTCTTCCCCTGAACCCCTGGCTGATACTGATCATCATCCAGATTATTCTACTTGTCCTTGGCATGGTGCTGGACATTATCGGTATCACCGTTCTCCTTGCCCCAATCTTTGTACCGGTTATTACTCAGCTGGGGTTTGACCCATTGTGGTTCGGCGTAATATTTAATCTTAATCTGCAGATTGCCTATCTCTCTCCACCCTTTGGATACTCCATCTTTTATCTCAAAGCCGTGGCACCACCCGATGTGACCATGATGGATTTCTATAAATCCGTCCTGCCTTACATGGGGCTTCAAATTATCGGTATGATTCTGTGCATGATATTCCCCCAGATCATTCTCTGGCTTCCCAACCTGATGATGCAATAAAAGGAGAAAACAATGACACAACAAAACACACAATCCTTGAATCAGCATCCACGGTTTGCGTCCATTGCAAAAATTGCAAATGTCCTGGACTTAGTCAGTGAATGGCAGGGCAAGGCAGTTTCCTTACTTATTCTGGTGGCCACTCTTCAGATCTGCTATGAGCTGGTGATGCGGTATTTTTTCAATGCGCCCACTGTGTGGGGGCTTGAGCTAACGGTGTATCTGTGCGGCGTTACTTATATTATGGCCGGGGCCTATGCAGAACGGTATGGTGCCCACATCCGGGTGGATGTCTTTTATAACAACTGGCGTCCCAGGACCCAGGCCTGGTTTGATCTTATGGTAACGGATCTATTTCTCTTTTTCTTCAGTGGTGTATTGCTGTGGCACGGCAGCCTCTGGTTCTGGGAAGCCGTGACCCAAGGGTTGACCTCAGGAACCATCTGGGACCCCACCATTTGGCCCATGCGCCTTGTTATTGTACTGGGAGCGTTGATGCTTTTTATATCAGGTATTCCCAAATTTTTAAGAGATCTTGCCCGTGCTGTCTGGAACGTGAAAATTTAGATTTCTGCCGGTGAATTCCCTTGTGAACTTTTGATTCAGGGGGGATTCACCGGCTGTTTTTTTTGATCCATTATTATCCAACACTTTTTCCGCCTCTATCCCTCTATCCCTCTATCTATCCATCCATAACAGTTCCCTCTTTCTCCTTGCCCCAAGCCTATTTCCACGTCTGGTTCAACTATTTTCTTTGAAATTTTTCCTGTTTTCATTATTTTTCATGGCAGTTCTTCGCTTTTTGTAATGCCCCACTTAACAAACTTCCCGTAAGCTTCTGGCGTGGCAGGTGACTTCGCAGTTCCGGCGCTACGCGCCTGAACAAAGAGCTGGACCGGCACCGCGACTGGGCATCCGTAGTCACGCTTGACATTAATAACGCCACGCGTTACTATCTAAACATGATAAGGTCTTTTAAATGTAAATACACAAAAACACTCTCAAAAGGTCAACGTGTCAAACGATTTGTAAATATTGAAAATGTTGCACGACGTAAATTACGCCAACTTGAAATTGCTAATCAGCTTGAAGATTTAAGCGTTCCGCCTGGAAATCACCTTGAAATACTCAAGGGTGATCGTTCAGGTCAACACAGTATCCGCATTAATGCCCAATGGCGTGTCTGCTTTTATTGGACGAATGCAGGTGCGAAAGATGTGGAAATAATTGATTACCACTGAGGAAATTTTATGATGAATAGACTTAAACCTATTACTCCTGGTGAGATTCTCTCGGAAGAGTTTCTCAAACCTATGGGGATTAGCCAGTATCGTTTAGCCAAAGAAATTGACGTTCCAGCTCAGCGTATTAGTAGAATTGTTTTAGGGAAACGTTCAATCACAGCAGATACTGATTTAAGATTATGTCGTTTTTTGGGCTTGTCCAATGGCTACTGGTTACGTGCTCAGATAGCATACGATACCGAGGTGGCAGAACGTGTTTTGAATAATGTAATAATGAGAATTAAGCCTTGGTCAGAGCATCTTGCCCAACAATTGCACTAAAGCTGACCCAAAAGCCGAGCTTACGTACCGTAAATTTGAAGGTTGTCGTGTCGGATTTTTCGACAGATTACTGCGGCTACGCCGCCGTGAATCACGGTGCTGACCGGCACTACGATTAGCCATCTAATATAAAATAGAACTCCCCCAAAAGGTATTGTTTTAATGAATAACGAAGAAGATATTTCTATCTGGACAAAAAAAGGGGCTACTTTTAGCGACAAGACTGCCCAAAAAGAATTTAACCTTACGCAAGAAGAAATTATTACTGCTATCAAAGCAGGGAAACTACAGTATCGCCATAATACGCTTTTTGGTAATCCATGCTTGAAATTATTAAGAAACGAAGTGGAAGCCTTGGTTACTAAGAAATATGGTAAAAATAACCTCGAAATTCAAAAAGTAAAAACAGAATTGAAAAAAGTTAATACCGAAATAGGAAGTTTAAAAAGAAAAATTTCAAAATTGGAAAAGAAAAAGAAGGCACTTTCTGAGGCCTTAACCGATATAAAATAAGGGCCAACAAAACAATTCAACAGAAGGCGTGCAAGTCGGCGGTATCAAACTGCATTGTTATGTGGTGCTTGAACTGAAAACCGTTGAACTCAAGCCTGAATTTGCTGGCAAGCTAAATTTTTATATCTCTGCCGTGGGTGACCTGCTGGCAAATGATCATGACCAACCCACCATCGGCCTTTTGGTTTGCAAATCCAAAAATAAAACCATCGTGGAATATGCCCTCAAAGGTATGCAAAAACCCATTGGTGTCAGTGAATATGAATTAACCAGACAGTTGCCCGAAAAATTCAAATCAGTATTGCCGAGTATTGAGGAGATTGAGGCAGAGGTTGAAGGGCTGACGGATTCATCGCGTATCCAACACCTTTCGCACTTTAAGGGCCAGCTCTTTCTGGGAAAAGGGTTTGGGTATAAAATTAACCCCTTCATCCAAAACACCCCGATGGGCAATAACATTGGCGGTATATCCGGACATGAAAAGCACCTGAAGATTGGGATAAAGGGCTTGAAGCTGGTTGGCAAGGTCCCGACCATTCATTTCAGGCATGACCACATCCGTGACCAACAGATCAATTCCCCCGGCATTTTTTCTGGCCAGGGCCATGGCATCTAACGGACTGTTGGCAGTAAACACCCTATACCCCAGCTTCTCAAGCATTTTTTTACCCAGTATCAAAATAGCGTCATCATCCTCGACTATCAATAAAGTTTCACCCCGGGCCAAGGGCATCTCCGCCACAAATTCAATGGTTCCCTCTGTGGTCTGCCCTACATACCGGGGAATATATATCTTGATGGTGGTCCCTTCCTCTAGTTCACTGTAAACAGTTACAAACCCGTTGTTCTGTTTGACAATACCATAAACAGTGGCCAGCCCGAGTCCTGTTCCCTTACCCAGTTGTTTGGTGGTGAAAAAAGGTTCAAAAGCCTTATCCACCGTCTCTGATGCCATTCCCATGCCATCATCACTCACCATAAGCAAAATATATTCACCAGGGATAAACCCTGCATGCGCCACGCAATAATCCTTATCAAACTGGGTGTTTCTTATTTCAATTATTATTTTACCCACACCAGCTATGGCATCCCGGGCATTGATGCACAGATTGACCAGGATCTGATCCACCTGGGAGGGGTCCATTTTAACCGGCCACACATCGGCCCCAGGCTCCCAGACAAGTTCTATGTCTTCACCGATGAGTCTCCAGAGCATTTTTAACATGTCTTTGACGACCTCATTCAATTGAAGCACCTTGGGCTCAATGGTTTGCTTACGGGCAAAGGCCAGCAATTGCCGGGTTATGTCCGCTGAACGTCTGGCAGCTGCAAGAATCTGCTCAAGGTTAGCATGCAGGGGATCATCTGGGGCCACATCTTCCAGACTCATTTCAGTATACCCTACGATGATACTGAGCATATTGTTGTAATCGTGAGCCACCCCTCCGGCCAGACGTCCCACAGATTCCATCTTCCGGACCTGGATCAATTGCCCTTCCAGGATCTTTTGTTTTTGTTCAGATACTTTGCGTGCTTCATCACTGTGCAGAACGTAGAGGGCATAGGCCATGTCTTCGACCATTTCCGTAAAAAGTGTTTCTTCTTCTGTGTCCACATTCAGTTCATGATCCAAAGCCACGGCCAGATAACCGTAAATCCTTCCATCATGGATAAGAGCTGCGCACATTGACTGGGTTCCAAAAGCGTCATTTACAATGGGACAGGTCTCGCAGTCATAAGAGCTGTCATTCATAAAGACCACCTTCCCAAGGGTTCTGGCAATCTTACAGCAAGGGGGCAGTTGGTGGTGCTGGAGGAATGTATTCAAGGATTTAGAAGATGCAGCTATGCCTGAAGCAGCCCAGGAAACAGGGAGATTACTTTCATCGGAGAGCACGATCAGGGCTGACTCATACCCTCTATTGTTCACCAGCAATTGACATCCCTCCTGGATGAGATTCTGGGAATTCTGCTCCCGTACGATCAACTGGTTCACATCACGTATCCCTCTTAGTACCCTGTTTAAATGGGCAATACGTTTTTCCCGGTTCGTCAGCTCCGCTGTTCGGCTTGCCACCTGTTTTCGCAATGACCATGACCACAAAAAAAAGACCAGCAATAACAACAATAATGGGACAGCAACGATGGCAACATACCGGAAGATGCTTGCAAAGCGAGGGATTGGGTGCTCATAGGTGCCCAGCCATTTTTCATAAATCCGGCGGTATTCTCCGTTTTCGTTAAGAATTTTCAACCCTTCACTGAACTGGGCCAGCAGGGCCTTTTGATTATCTGGAACCGCATAGCAATACTCAGTTGTAAGAAGCGGTTTTTGTCCCAGGGCCAGATTGTTCCATCCGTTTTTCTTGATCAAATAAAGGGCCGGTATCCGTGGCACCAGAGCACAATCGTACTTTCCAGCAGCCAGCTCCCGGAGGCTTTCCTCCTGGTTTTCCGCCATAAAAAGCAGATGTTCCAGGCCATTTTCCACAGCGAACTCATGCATGATATCGCCGTTTTGGACAACAATTTTCCTACCTTTCAATTCCGCCAGGGTGGTGGGTGGATGTATTTGGCCTTTTCGTACAGCGATGACGTAATTATTCACCGAATGGGGCTGGGTAAAGTCAAATTTAAGATCCCTATCCGGGGAGTAAAACATAGCCTGGATGGCATCGATGCGCCCCTGTTCCAGCCCATTCACAATCTTGGTCCATGGTCCCAGGCGAAAGGTGACATCAAGCCCCACTTCCCGGGCAATACCCCGTGTAATATCAACGATGAAACCCGCTGGCAAACCATTCTCATCCAGATATTCAAAGGGGGGATAGTTGTCATCCCCCCCAATGACAATGCGGTTATGGGACGGCAACTGCAAGGCCGCAAACCACTTGGCATGGAGATGGCGATATGTACCATCCGCCATGACAAGGGCCAACCCCTCGTTCAACAGCGCCAAGGTCTCCCGATCCCCTTCCTTTACTGCAAAACAAAAATCCTGACGAAAGTCTTCAATGGGCCTCTTCACAATCTTCAGGTTAAAAAGTCCGATTTGCCTGACCAGGCGCAATGCCACAAGCTGCTGTATCACCACTGCGTCATGGAAACCCTGGGAAAGCTCCTTGAGAGCCTGATTAAAGGTGGGTAAGCTGTGTATTTTTATGCCACGGTCCCCACGTTCCAGGAACTCTTCAGCGTTATCCCCCTTCATGACGGCCACCTGACGCCCCCTCAGGTCTTCCAGGTTATGGATGTTGGTGGTGTCTGCCCGTACAACAATGGCACCGTGAAGGGACATGTAGGGAAATGTAAAATCAAAAACAGGTTCCCGTTCCGGGGTACGCCCCACCAGGGGCAATGCTTGCACGTCCCCTCCCTCCAGCCAGCTTCTCACCATTACCCATGGCCCGGTGTCAAAGGTGACATCCCGTCCCATGGCCTTTAAGGCCGCTTCCAAAAGCTCCACCGAAAACCCCTTTGCCCTGCCATCTTCACCCACAAAACAAAAGGGGGGATAATCAGTCTCACAGGCAGATTTAAGGGGTGATTTTTTTTTAAAAATATCCTGGTCTGCACTGGCATCCCCCAAAAAGATAGCTACCATGAGAAAGGCAATGGATAAAATGAAATACCATTTATGGATTCTGAATCGATATTTCAAGTCAATTCTCATGGGCGGCTCCGTTCATACGATGTTCTTGCCTGGGGTGAAATCCAGTTAGCTTGCCCCTCCCGTTCCGGACATACCGGAGTTCAGGGCGGCATAATGCCATTATATTCTTTGTTGCGGCGGTGGGCAGACATGCTCGTTATTGTGGCTTTTATAAAATTTACCCTTCACGCAAAAGACGTCATCAAAAGACGTCATCAAAAGACGTCATCAAAAGACGTCATCAAAAGACGTCATCAAAAGACGTCATCAAAAGACGTCATCAAAAGACGTCATCAAAAGATGATAACACAACTCTGATCCTGCGCCACCAAAAACTGATCAAAAAATTAAAAACACCATCAAACCAAATGGTTTCAACTTTCCTGCCGAGAAGTCCCTTTCCGAATCTCTAATTCAAAAGAGGAGCATTCACATTATCCCAATGTTTGAAAAATCATATCTGGCTGAACAGGGGAATTTTCCGCCATCTCCGCGGTGGTCACTCCGGTGAGGACCAGTGCAGACCGATACCCGAAATCCAGGGCACCCTGGATATCTGACTTGATAAAATCACCGGTCATCAGTACCCGGTCCCGGGGAATCTCCCTTCCATATTTTTCTTCAAGCAGGGCATGTGTTTTTTGGAATATAGGCGCAAAGGGTTTGCCAAGATACAGAGGATTTATGGTGATGCCGTAAGTTTCCAGCACCTGGGAAACAAACCTCCCCACCCCACCGGCACCGATACACAATTGCCCGGTATTGCCAGGGTAATACTCATCTGGGTTGGGAACAATGAGTGGGGCATGGGGATTTTTAACAAAAAAATTCACGGCCGCATTGATGGTGGGTTCCCAGTCATACCCCCTTTCTCCCACGATGATGCCCTGGCAAGTATCTATTTCTTCAATATTCCTGGTGGTTTTAAGTCCTGCACTTTGGGCAAAGCAGGGGGTTCCCAGATTTCCCATGATGAAAAAGGGAGCCGTGGAAATTTCATTGTCCTGGAACAGCCCCATCAACCCATGGGCACAGGAGACAATCTCTTCAGGACGTACATCAATACCCGAAGCATTGAGAATGTCTGATTTTTCCCGGGTGGAGTGATCCCCATCATTGGTGAGCAGATAAAAGGGGATGCTCTCTTGTCGGAGCATTGCCAGTAAGGCCCGGCTGCCCGGGGCTGCCTTTCCTTTGACAAGGAGTACCCCGTCAATGTCAAAAACAAGGGCATCCAGTCTGGCACCATGGGAAGAGAGCCATCCTTTAAGGGTGGGGCTTATATCTATTTTTTGAAACATACTATTTTAATTCCGATTTATGATTGATGGTCTTGTAAAAAGTCGAATTTAGCATAACACCATTAATAATTACAAAAAATTATAGGCATCCTTCAAAAGCACTTTACACTTTTTTAAATCATTCCCCATTTGTAGGGGGCTTTTCCCAAAAGACTGTAAAGCACTTTTGAAGTAATATGAAGGATGCCAAATTATAGTTGAAAAGACTAAAATCTGGTGTTTGATCATAAGAGGGGCCACAATACTGGATATAAATTTTAAACCATCACAAATACCTGTAATGACATCACTTGTTTCTAACTGTTAAAATTCCATCACAAAATGGCCGACGTTATGATCAAGCCCAAAATCTAACTTCTTTTGGCTTATCATTATTGTTGTCTGGGTAAGGAGAGCTGCCCTTTGTGCCTCCGGTACAGCCCCCTGAGCTGATCATAGGTGATACCAAGTTGATCCGCCGCTTTCTTCTGATTGTAATGGGTGGCTTCAAGGGCATTCCTGAGCATGGCGACCTCCAGTGATTGCCTGGCTGCAATCAATGATTCTCCCCCCCGGGGGGTAGCTCCTGGATCACATGGGCCGTTGGAGGAAGTTGACAACTCCGCCGGGGGCAGCCCTTTTTTATGCGGTGTCTCCCCATAGGGAGAAACAAACGGATCAAAAACAATCTCATGAATCACCCTTCCCCGGGCCCTGTAAACGGCCCGTTCCACAACATTTTTTAATTCCCGGACATTTCCATGCCAGGGATAATTTTCCAACCCCTCCATGGCCTGGGCCGTGAACTCAGGGATATCATCATCGCCAAGCTCATAGGCCATACGTACGGCAAAATGCCGTGCCAGTAAAGGAATATCCCCTTTTCGTTCCCGCAGGGGGGGCACAAATAACACTTCAAAGGAGAGACGATCCAGGAGATCTTCCTTAAATCGGTCCTGGTGGACCAGGGCTGGAAGATCGGCATTGGTAGCACTGATAATACGGACATCCACCTCCATGGGCAAGGAACCACCCACCCGCTCAAACACACCATACTCCACCACCCTTAAAATTTTTTCCTGGACCTCCATGGGCACCGTACCAATTTCATCCAGAAACAGGGTGCCTTTGTGTGCTGCCTCAAATCGTCCGGTGCGGCGGTGGGCTGCACCGGTAAATGCGCCTTTTTCATGGCCGAACAATTCTGTTTCCACCAAGGTGGGGGCAAGGGAGGCACAATTAAGCGTGACCAACGGACTCTGCCAGCGCTGGGATAAAAAGTGCAGCCGGGATGCGGCCAGCTCCTTTCCCGTGCCACGCTCACCAAGAATGAGAACAGGCCGCTCTATGGGGGCTACCCGGGACAAGCGTTCCTGGAAATCCAGAAACACCTCTGATTGCCCCAGGGCTTCCGGTGAAATTGATTGACGGACATATGGATGTTGAGCCATGGTTATTTTCACCATTATATGGTTAATATCCTGAAAAACAGGAATAAAGCTAACATGCTAACTTTGTACAGTCAAGCCTAATGACCCAAACCCCCTGATAATACTACCTTAAGTCCAATATTTTTAACGTGGCACAATTTATGCTATTTATTTCTTTACCCACAACATGGGGCAGAAATAGATTCTACCCCTACGTTCTGGGAAAACCACGAGGGATTTTCAATGTTCGTTGGCCGTTAGATAAAAACAATCACACAGGAGAAATTACCATGGGTATATTCACACGATTTAAAGATATTGCCACCGCCAACATGAACTCCATGCTGGACAAAGCCGAAGACCCTGAAAAGATGATCAAAATGATGATCCGGGAAATCGAGGACACCCTGGTGGAGCTCAAAACCTCCTGTGCCGGGGCCATTGCCAGCAAAAAAACAGTCCAGCGCAGCCTGGACGGTGTCCGGGAACGCCTGGATCAGTGGAAAACCCGGGCAGAGCTTGCAGTGCTCAAGGGTCGGGATGACCTTGCCCGGGAAGCACTGTTGGAAAAAAGACGTTTCTCAACCAAAATCGACACCCTGGAGCAGGAATTTACACAACATGCCACCCTGGTGGAGCAATACCAGGAAGAAATCCGGCAACTGGAAGACAAACTCAAAAGTTCCCGGGAAAAGCAACGCATGCTGGTCCAACGGCAGATTCATGCAAAACGAAAAATAAAGGCCCAGGAAGATATCCGACGCATGGACAACCATGAGACCCTGGCACGCTTTGATAAAATGGAGAACCGCATCGAACAGATGGAGGCGGAAGCCGATCTGGTGAACTATGGGGTAAAATCAAGCCTTGACGAACAATTTGAAGAGATTATCATGGATGATGACATTGAACAGGAACTGCAACGGTTAAAGTCTGCCCGAACCAAAGGTAACACCCCGCAGGATTAACTCTTAGGGAGTTCATAGAAAATAATCTACCTAGCACCAATGACCTCCCCACCGACTATCCAAGATGTTGCCTGCAAAAATGGGTAGTTTAATTATTATGAAGTCCCTTAGAGCGCCCGGGACCAAGAAAAACAAGCCCTATCCCGGGCATCAAGGTTAAAGGAGATACATTTTTGATGGAAACTGTTTTTATCGCAGGATTTGTTTTCAGTGGCATTATTATGGTGCTGCTCGTTGTTGCGGCCATTCTTTTCATAATCTTCAGGATGCGCCAGGGGGGTACTCTGGCCCAGGATCGCAGCACACAAAATGAGGAGGCCACCATGATTCAAGAAATATACACAGGATTGTCCAGGATGGAGCAACGGGTGGAAGCCCTTGAGACCATTCTCATGGAACAAAAAAGAAGGGATGAGACATGAGAAAAGGATATAAGCAAAGACAATGGCACCGCAGGGGGCACCCCCGTGGATTTCGTTCCGAAAGGTCATCTGGCTTTGGGGGATTTGGGGGAATTTTTCGTTCCCGGAACGGCATCATCATGGGAGTTTGCAAAGGCATCAGCGAGTCGTTTGATTTTTCAGTTTTCTGGATCCGGGCAATTTTTGTGATTACCCTGCTCTTCAGTGGCCTATGGCCCGTCATCGGCATCTACTTTGCGGCGACATTTCTCATGAAGCCCCATCCAGTGAAACCCCTTGAAACCGAGGGAGAAAAAGATTTCTACGACACCTATGTCAACTCCAGAACCGGTGCCATCCGGACATTGAAAAGCCGGTTCGAATCCCTGGAAAGACGCATTCGCCGCATGGAAGATACGGTGACCACCAGCGAATTTGAGTGGGACCAGAAAATGAATACCTGAACACACCATGCGCATTTTCATTTTCTTTTGCCCCCCTGGGAAAAAGGATCAAATTTTTTTATTCTGGAGAATCAACCACCGGCCAGGGGGCCAAAGAGGATTAAATTGACGCCCTTTGGGCGGGCTTCTGTTTGGCTCAATATTTTATTTTAGGTGATAATTGCATGATATTTATTTCGTATCAAAAAATGTAAATTTCTGTACTATTAAATGAAACACCCCGTCCCTATTGAAGGAGACGGGGCGTTTAATATTGATAAAAAACCGATAAGGAATGCAAATTTATTAATTTGATCTAAATTTATTATTGACTCGGTTCATAAACGAATCATGTCAAAGGGCACCTACTATACGCAATGTTTATTATGGCTTTAATTGTGTTCATGTAATTTAGTCTGCATTCCTAAGAAAACCCCAGAATCTTTACTCAGGGGGTGTTGACTCGGTCAAATTATGTTTGTCCAGGGTTGCCTGGGTGGGAATACCATTGTTATCCCAGCCCCTGGCCTCATAATAGGTATCCAACATCTCTTCGATCACCGACAGTTCCATTACATGGCCTTTATTAGGTCCATTGGGAATTTTCTCCTCATAGAACCGTGCCGGGGGATAATCATACTTTCGGCCAAAATCTGATATTTCTCTTTTATTGAACATTCGATTCAGGTGCCAGATTTTTTCTGAAAGAAGCAGCAGATCTTTTTCAAAATCCATTTTTTTACCCGTGGCATAGTAGTAGAGCTCTTCATAGTACTCGGTCTCAAGACCAATTTCCATGTACTGGAGCCGACAGGTACCAAGGATATCAAAGGCGGGCCGCAAGTGCTGGGATTTCAATACCAAGGGTACCACATTTTTGTGGTCTGCCTTGGGAATCGCATCAAAATTAGCGCCAGCGGAGATGAGATCGTGCACCGTGGCATCCTTGTCTCCTCCCACGGCAGTTGCCACATCAGAGCCCAATACCCAGCACCGACCATGGTGGGCACCAATATCGGAAGTCATGTAGCCCAACATCATGCCAGGGGCATTACGGGATTCATACCCCGTCCACTCCAGACCCTTAACATGGATGGCAAACTTGCTGCTCTCATGTCCGATTTTTTCGGCTGCATCCCGGACTCCCAGCGCAAGGGTATCGCCAATGCCTTCTCTTTTGGAAATAATTTTAAGAATGTGAACAATGGATTTAAGATCCCCCCATTTCACATCCATGCCTATTTCTTCTTTGGAAATAAAGCCCTTTTCGTAACACTCCAGGGCAAAACTGACAACGGCACCGGCAGAGCAGGTGTCAATGCCCATCTCATCACAAATATAGTTGGCATAGGCGATACCGTGGATGTCATCCAACTCACAGTTGCTGCCCAGGAGTGAAAGGGTTTCATACTCTGGACCCTCCACATAGGCATTGCCCAGGGCCGTTTTAGCATACCCATATTTACCACAGGGGATGGGGCAGGCAAAACAGCCTTTGTCCGTAATTTTTAACTCTTTTACAATGGCTTTCCCGTTGATCTTATCAGCGTAGTCACAATTGGAAGTCTGGAAATTTCGGGTGGGAAGTGCCCCCACATCGTTACACCAGTCGGTGATCCCTGCCGTTCCCTCGGGGGTCCAGCCCTTAAATCCGGGTTTCGCCCGACAGGCCGCGTAGGTTTCTTTTCCCTTTTTCAAGAGCCCCTTGGGATCAAACACCGGAATACTTTTGCTTCCCCTTGCCACAATGGCTTTGATGTTTTTGGAGCCCAGGACCGCCCCAATGCCAATACGACCGGCCTGGCGGCCAAAATCATGGGAGATACAGGCAAAGTTAACGAGATTTTCACCGGCTTCACCAATGGTCAAGATCTGATATTCATCTCCCAGATCTTTCTTCATGGCAGCTTCCACCTCCGTGGAACCCCTGCCCCAATATTGTCCGGCAGGTCGAATTTCCACCGTGTCATTGTCTATGAAGATGTATGAGGGTTCTTTGGCCTTGCCCTTGATGATGGTCACATCATAACCGGCATACTTCATGTTAACCCCGAAGTGGCCCCCCATGTTGCTGTCACCATATCCGCCGGTGGCCGGAGATTTAGTGCAGAAATGGGTTTTTCCACTTGCTGGCAAAAACAGCCCGCTCAAGGGTCCCATGGCGATGATAAATCTATTCTCGCCGTCAAAGGGGTCCACATTGGGGGGATTTTCATCATATAAAATTTTTGATGTAAATCCACGTCCGCCGATGAAATCATCCACCCACTCTTTTTTCAGGGGTTCTTTTTCTATTTTTCCGGCACTTAAATCAATTCTGAGGGTGTTGCCTGCATATCCGTATAACATATTGTCCTCCAGACTATTTACATGAAACCCTGATCAACATTTCGTAATCATGGAGTTTCAAACTTTGTTGTGGCAAGTGAGCCTGCCATGGCCACTGTGTAAACGTAAGGTTAATTACCTGTAATCGTATAATCACAACTCATTTTAATTTAATTGAGACAGGTAATTTGCCATGGCCATTATTCAAATGTTAACGCATCCCTTGGACAGATACTGACGCACTGTTTGCAGTTGATGCATTTATAAGGATAGCCATCGTCGTCAACCTTCACCAGATTGACCGGACAGGCGGGGACACAGGCCATGCACTTATCACATTTATCTTTGTTGATGCGATAGGTCTGCCCTTTAAGCTCAATGGCATCCTGGGGACATGCCTCGGCACAGGCACCACATTGATCACAAACATCCACAAAATATTTGCCGGGATCTGGAAACTTTCCATATACATGTAACATTGCCTTGGAAGGATTGATCTCCTTCAGGTTCTGCAGGGTACAGACAAGCTCACAGGCCTTACAGCCCGAGCAGGTTTCATTGTTGAAGATAAGTCCCATGTTTCATTCCTCATGCGGTTACTATTTATTTTTAACTATTTCCGGGGCTAACTTAAATATTTTCCGGGGGTAACTTAAATATTGGCAAATCCATCACGAATACAGAAAAGAAACAATCTGAGTCGTTGGATTGCAAAATAACTTGTTATTTTTTGTAAGCTATTGGCAGTTTATTATAGCAATTAATATGCCACGACATAAAGATCTACATTTTTTAATGCTTAACTATTTGAAATATAAAATTATAATATCATTATCATAATAATTTTAGAAACGTCGTAAAAAAGAAAAGATTTTTTTAAATTTAAAAAAATCTTTTCTTTTTTACGACACCGGCCCAAGGCTTATGGCTCATTACGCAATACCTGTGCAGGGGTCGAGCATGCACC
>Ga0307987_1000977_pt1 | contig 16222 bp, 29 predicted proteins | sample EllFjometagen181_FD_203157 | JGI IMG/M metagenome (GOLD analysis project Ga0307987, IMG submission 203157) | Marine microbial communities from Ellis Fjord, Antarctic Ocean - #181 | ecosystem: Environmental > Aquatic > Marine > Unclassified | place: Southern Ocean | collected 2014-10-08
CACACGCTGTTCAAGGGCACCGCCTACATCCTCAAGAAGGAAGAAGGCGGCCGTCACAAGCCCTTCGTCACGGGCTACCGTCCTCAGTTCTACTTCCGCACCACCGACGTCACGGGTAAGATTCAGCTTCCCGAAGGCATCGAGATGGCGCTCCCCGGAGACCACGTCAAGATGTCGGTCGAGCTCATCATGCCGGTGGCGATGGAGCCTCAGCTCCGCTTCGCTATCCGTGAAGGTGGCCGCACCGTCGGCGCTGGCGTTGTCGCCGAAGTCATCGAGTAGAGGAGAGCCAACCATGGCTAAGACCAACAAAATTCGTATTCGGCTTCGTGCCTACGACCACAAGCTGCTGGATCGCAGTGCCCGTGAGATCGTCGAAACAGCCCGTCGTACGGGCGTCGATATCCGCGGTCCTTTCCCGCTTCCCACCACTATTTCTCGGTGGACTGTGCTGCGGGGTCCTCACGTCGACAAGAAGTCTCGCGAGCAGTTCGAGCGTCGCACTCACCATCGCCTCCTCGACATCATCGAGCCCAACCAGCAGACGGTTGACTCCCTGATGAAGCTGGACCTAAGCGCTGGCGTGCACGTCGAGATCAAGCTCTCCTAGGCGAGCAACTAGGAGCATCAACATGCCAGTCGTCAAGGTTTATAGTCAAACGAAGTCCGAGGTCTCCTCGATTGAGCTCTCTGATGCCATCTTCGGCGTCGAGCCCAAGGAGCACCTCTTCCACCTCATGGTTCGGTACCAGCTGGCCAAGCGCCGCGCTGGCACCCATTCCGTCAAGACCCGTGCCATGGTCAACGGCGGCGGCAGGAAGCCCTTCAAGCAGAAGGGAACCGGCCGCGCCCGCGCTGGTACCATCCGCTCGCCCATCTGGCGTGGTGGTGGCGTGGTCCACGGCCCCCAGGTTCGCAGCCACGCGTTCAAGGTCCCCAAGAAGGTCCGCCGCGCCGCGCTGTGCTCTGCCCTGTCCCGTCGGGTTCAGGACGAGCGCCTCTGGGTTCTCGACAAGATCGAGCTGCCAGAGATCAAGACCCGTCTCATGAAGCAAGTCTTGGACGCCTTCGGGTGGGACAAGGTTGTCATCGTGGTGGCCGAGGTCGATGAAGTCTTGCGTCGGTCCGCCCGGAACATTCCCGGTCTGACCGTTCTTCCTGTCGAAGGCCTCAACGTCTACGACATCCTGCGTCACGGCCACCTTGTGGTCACCGTTGACGCCCTCAACCGGCTCAACGAGCGTCTTGGGAGGTAACGATGGCCGAACTTCGTGACATCGTCGTCCGCCCGATCCTCACCGAGAAGACCTCTCGCGTTCAGGAGTTTCAGAACACCTACGCATTCGAGGTGGGAATCGGCGCCAGTAAACATCAGATCAAGCAGGCCATCGAGCGTCTCTTCGACGTAGAGGTCTCCAGTGTCCGCACCGTCCGTGTGCGTGGCAAGATGAAGCGCTTTGGCCGTTACTACGGCAAGCGCTCCAACTGGAAGAAGGCCTACGTCAAGCTCGTCGATGGCGCCACCATCGACTTCGCGAACGCGAGCTAAGGGAGCAGGATCATGGCTATCAAGAGGTACAAGCCCAACACCCCCGGGCGTCGCTTCATGAGCGTGACCGACTTCTCCGAGCTTACCAGCTCGACTCCCGAGAAGTCTCTCCTCGCTCCCTTGAAGCGCACGGGCGGTCGCAACAACCGTGGTCGCATCACCGCGCGTCATCGCGGTGGTGGTCACGCACGGCGTTACCGCATCATCGACTTCAAGCGCAACAAGGACGGAGTGCCTGGCAAGGTCGCTACTATCGAGTACGATCCCAACCGCTCGGCCTTCATTTCGCTCATCCACTATGTGGATGGAGAGAAGCGCTACATCCTGTGGCCCGTCGGTCTCAAGGTTGGCGACATGGTCGTCACTAGTGACAAGGCGGACATCCAGCCCGGCAATTGCCTGCACCTGCATGCGGTTCCCCTGGGTACCTGGGTCCACAACGTCGAGCTGCAGATCGGCCATGGTGGCCAGATGTGTCGCGCGGCTGGCACTTACGCCCAGGTGATGGCCAAAGAAGGCGACTACGTGCTGCTCCGCCTGCCCTCCGGTGAGCTACGCAACGTCCGCAAGGAATGTCGCGCCTGCATCGGTCAGGTTGGCAACACGATGCACGAGAACGTGGTCTATGGCAAGGCCGGTCGCACCCGTTGGCACGGTTTCCGTCCCAAGGTCCGAGGCACTGCCATGAACCCCATCGATCATCCCCATGGTGGTGGCGAAGGCCGCACCAAGGGTGGTCGTCACCCCGTCACGCCCTGGGGCAAGCCCACTAAGGGCTTCAAGACCCGCAACAAGCGCAAGGCATCCAGCCGCTTCATCATGAAGCGACGGACCAAGTAGGCAGGGAGGAGTAACATCATGGGTCGTTCCCTCAAAAAGGGTCCTTTCGTCGATCAGCATCTGATGGCAAAAGTCAACACCGCTCGTGCGGGTGGCGGAAGCCGCGTGATCAAGACTTGGTCCCGCCGCTCGGTCATCATGCCCGACTTCATCGGTCTCACCTTTGCAGTCCACAATGGCAAGAAGTTCGTGCCCGTCTATGTCACCGAGAACATGGTCGGTCATAAGCTCGGGGAGTTCTCTCCCACGCGCACGTACTACGGCCACTCTTCGGACAAGCGGAGCCGCGGGCGCTAGCCCGGGGTTTCAGCGAGGAATAGAAGATGACAGCCAAGGCTAAACTTCGCAACGCCAGCGTCTCGCCGCAGAGGGCCCGTCTTGTGGCCGATCTCGTGCGTGGCATGGACATCGACCAGGCGCTGGAGGTTCTTACCTTCACGCGGAAGAAGTCCGCAGGCATGATCAAGAAGCTGCTCGAGTCCGCCGTTGCCAATGCCGAAAACATCGGCGAGAAGACTGGTGACCGCATCGACGTGGACAGCCTCTACATCAAGACCATCTACGTGGATGGTGGACCAACCCTGAAGCGCTGGCGTCCCCGCGCGATGGGTCGTGCCACCCGTGTGCTCAAGCGCACCAGCCACATCACCGTCGAGCTCGACGAGCGCTAGGAGCACATCATGGGTCAGAAGGTTCACCCCGTCGGCTTCCGCATCGGCGTGACACGCACTTGGGACTCCAAGTGGTACGCCGGTCGGGACTACCAGCGGTTCCTCCACGAGGACTTGCGCATCCGTCGCTACCTCAAGGAGAAGCTGTTCCACGCTGGCATCAGCCAGATCAGCATCGAGCGCGCCGCCAATAAGGCCAAGGTCTACGTGCACGCCGCGAAGCCTGGCATCATCATCGGCAAGAGGGCTTCCGGTCTGGATGCGCTGCGCAACGAGCTGCAGCGGATGACCAGCACGGAGATCTTCCTGAACATCATCGAAGTTCGGAAGGTCGAGACCGAAGCGCAGCTGGTGGCTGAGAACATCGCAGCTCAGCTCAGCAAGCGCGTTAGCTTCCGCCGCGCCATGAAGAAGGCCATCCAGCAGGCGCAGCGCGCCAACGCCCAAGGCGTGAAGGTGATGTGCAGCGGTCGTCTCGGCGGTGCCGAGATGTCTCGCACCGAATGGTATCGTGAGGGTCGTGTGCCTCTGCACACGCTCCGCGCCAACATCGACTACGGTTTCGCCGAAGCGAAGACCACCTACGGCGTCATTGGCGTCAAGGTGTGGGTCTTCAAGGGTGAAGTCCTTCCCGGTGACGAACTCGCCGGGTCGCAGAACGCCTAGCGCACCAGGAGGCACATTATGCTTAGCCCCAAGCGCACTAAGTATCGCAAGCAGCAGAAGGGCAAGATGCGCGGGCTGGCCTATCGCGGAAGCGATGTCAGCTTTGGCAGCTACGCCCTGCAGGCCACCACCTGTGGCTTCGTCACTGCCCGTCAGATCGAGGCCGCTCGTGTGGCGCTCACCCGCTACGTAAAGCGCGGTGGCCAGGTCTGGATTCGCATCTTCCCCGACAAGCCGCTCACCAGGAAGCCCGCTGAAACCCGTCAGGGTAAGGGCAAGGGCGCCGTGGACCAGTGGGTCTGTCGCGTCAAGCCGGGTCGCGTCCTGTACGAGATCAACGGTGTGCCCAAGGACGTCGCTCGTGAAGCGTTCCGTCTGGCTGGCCACAAGCTGCCTGTCGGCACGCGCTTCCTCGAGCGCGATGAGGTGTTGTCATGAACATCGCTCAGTATCAGAAGCTGGAAGACCAGCAGTTGGTTCACGCGGAGCTCCGCCTCGAGCGAGACCTTATCCACGCGCGCTTCGCGCTGAAGACCGGTCAGCTTGACGATACCTCGCAGCTCAGCAAGATTCGCAAGGACATCGCGCGCATCCGCACCGTCCAGCGCAATCGCGAGCGCGAGCAGGGACTTCCCAGTGACTTCTTGCGTGAGAAGTTCCGTGCCAGCTTCGATCCCAAGGCCCAGGCCGAGGTCGCCGAGACCGGCGACGCTGGCTCCAAGGGGTTTTTGAAGGGAATCGTTGACAAGGTCACGGGCAAGGAATAATTAAGGCCGCCGCTCGGAGGGAACTCTGTGCGGCCCCACTCCGGTGGGAACTTTTTCATCGTCGGACTCGAAGCGAATCGTCACTTTGACGTAGTCGCGCGGCCCGCAGGGGTTATAGAGTGCCGGCAGCACCGGATGGTTGGTCCCATCGGTGCAAGACCATCAGGTCGCCCCACCTGAGTCCCGCATGCGGGAGACCAGGCGGATTCTTACCGCAAGCGAAACGTCCTGCTCACCGGCATCGGTGTGCTCGGAACACGGAATACAAAGCGAGTATCAGCATGACTACGGAGCAACCCGTCAGCAGTCGTCGCGTGCTCACCGGCCGCGTCGTGTCCGACAAGATGGACAAGACGGTTGTGGTCGAGGTGACCCGTCGCGTCAAGCACCCCAAGTACGGCAAGTACATGAAGCGGACCAGCCGCTACAAGGCGCATGACGAGGCGAATTCCCACAAGGTCGACGACATCGTCGATATCCAGGAACACCGCCCCATTTCTCGCGACAAGCGTTGGCTCGTCCTCGACAGCCCTACCTAGTCCCAGGGCCTGCGCGTGGCGCGACCCTCTCTTCAACGAGCAGATTGGAGTGAACCATGATCCAGACGGCTTCAGTGCTGGACGTCGCCGACAACTCCGGCGCACAGAAGATCTTTTGCATCAAGGTGCTCGGCGGAAGCAAGCGTAGGTACGCATCCATCGGCGACATCATCGTTGCCAGCATCAAGGATGCCGCTCCGCACAGCAAGGTCAAGAAGGGTGAAGTGCATCGCGCCGTCATCGTTCGGACCGCCAAGGAAGTGCGTCGCGCCGACGGTAGCTACATCCGCTTCGACACGAACTCGGCCGTCCTGATCAACATGCAGAATGAGCCTGTTGGGACTCGTATCTTCGGTCCTGTTGCGCGCGAACTCCGCGCCCGACGTTTCATGAAGATCGTCTCACTCGCCCCTGAGGTGCTGTAGCCGCAGGGCAGCCGCCCTCACGCTACCGGAGCAATCATGGCCAACAACCGTCCCAAGTATAAGATTCGCAAGGACGACGTCGTCGTCGTTCTCGCCGGCAAGGACCGCGGGCGCACCGGGCGCGTCGTACGGCTTCTGTCTCTCAAGGACAGGGTGCTCGTCGAAGGCGTCAACATGGTGCGCAAGCACGTCAAGGGTACCGCCGAACAGCCCGGCCGTATCGAAGAGCGCGAAGCGCCCTTGCATATCTCGAATGTCGCCCTGTGGAACGACGAAGCCAAGAGCGCCGTAAAGGTGGGCTGGAAGTTCCTCGACGACGGCACCAAGGTTCGCTTCGATCGCAAGACCGGCGAGCAGATCGACAACCCTTAGCGCGAAATTGGAGAATCGATGATTCCGCGTCTCAAGGAGCGCTACTCGGAGCAAGTGGTCCCCGCCCTGCGCGAGGAACACAGCTACGACAACGTCATGCAGGTACCCCGCCTGGAGAAGATCGTCTTGAACGTTTCTCTCAAGGAAGGGATTACGAATATCAAGGTGCTGGAGACCGCCGGCCGCGAGCTGGCCACAATCACCGGCCAGCGTCCGGTCATTCGCCGCGCGCGGCGCTCCATCGCCAACTTCAAGCTTCGCGAGGGTATGCCGGTGGGCACCAAGGTGACCCTGCGCGGCGTGAACATGTGGTTCTTCTTGGACCGCCTGATCAGCGTCGCCATCCCTCGTATTCGCGACTTCCGTGGGCTGAACCCCAAGGCGTTCGACGGTCGCGGCAACTACTCGCTCGGACTCACCGAGCAGATCATCTTTCCCGAGATCGATTACGACAAGGTCGAGCGCATCACGGGCATGAACATCACCATCGTCACCACCGCCAAATCAGATGCCGAAGGGCGTTCACTGCTCAAGTCTTTGGGCATGCCCTTCCGGGCCTAGGAGGCAAACATGGCGAAGAAGTCCATCCGTGCCAGGGCCAAGCGCAAGAACAAGTTCAAGGTCCGCGAGTACAATCGCTGTCCTCTGTGCGGCCGTCCTCGCGCTTTCCTGCGGAAGTTCGACATGTGCCGCATTTGCTTCCGGAAGCTGTCCCTCGAAGGCCAGATTCCTGGTGTGACCAAGGCCAGCTGGTAGTCAGAAGGAGCATGACATGTCCATGAGCGACCCCATCTCCGACCTGCTCACGCGGATCCGGAATGGAGGCAAGGCCGGTCACGACCGCGTCCTGATTCCTCACTCCCGCCTCAAAGAGGCCATCGTGAAGCTTCTCATCGATGAGGGCTTTGTCGATAGCTTCCAGGTCAGCCGTAAGGGCATCGAGACCTGGCTCGAGATCGGCCTGCGGTATGACCGCGACAGCAAGGCGATCATCCGAGGCCTCGAGCGCATCAGCAAACCCAGCCGCCGTTTCTACGTGCGCCGTGACGAGATTCCCTACGTCCGGAACGGCTTGGGCCTGGCCATCCTCACCACCCCCATGGGCGTGATTTCCGACCGCGACGCGCGCCGTGAAGGCGTGGGCGGCGAAGTCATCTGCTACGTCTGGTAGCTCTGCTACCCAAGGGAGATAGCCATGTCGCGTATCGGCAAGCTTCCCATTGAGCTTCCCAAGGGCGTCACCGTCAGTATGGCCGATCAGGTCGTGACGGTGAAGGGTCCAAAGGGCCAGCTCTCGCAGCACATCCCGGCCGGACCGGGCCTGGTCCTCGAAGATGGCAAGGCCATCATCACGCGGCCCAGTGAAGCCAAGCAAGACCGTGCCTACCATGGTCTGGTGCGTTCGCTCACCAACAACATGGTGCTGGGCGTGTCCAAGGGCTTCGAGCGGGTGTTGGAAGTCCACGGTGTTGGCTACAAGGCCGATGTGAAGGGTTCGACCCTCACCCTCGGACTTGGATTCAGCCACAACATCGAGTTCGCCCTTCCCAAGGGAATCAACATCGAAGTCCAGCTGGGCCAGCCCATGAAGATATTCATTCGGGGTATCGACAAGCAGATGGTCGGCCATGTCGCTGCAACCATCCGCGGTTACCGTCCGCCTGACTCCTACAAGGGCAAGGGCGTTCGGTACAAGGGTGAGTACGTCCGTATCAAGGCCGGAAAGTCGGCCACCTAGAAGTCTTACGGAGTTCAAGATGGGCAAGACCCTCGAAAGCGCGCATAAGCGCAATCGCCGCAAGAAGAGCATCCGTAAGAAGGTGTTCGGCACCACCGAGCGCCCGCGTCTCACGGTGTTTCGTAGCGCAAAGCATATCTACGCCCAGATCGTGGACGATGTAGCGGGTGCCACTTTGGCCACCGCTTCCACCATGGAGCCCTCCTTCCGTGAGAAGGGTGACTCCGGTGGTGACAAGGACGCCGCCAAGCTGATCGGTTCGCTGATCGGCGCCCGGGCCAAAGAGGCCGGGGTTGAGTCGGTGGTTTTCGATCGCAATGGGTACCTGTACCACGGTCGTTTGAAGGCACTGGCCGATGGCGCCAGGAAGGCCGGGCTGCGCTTCTAGCGCGCCCGCTTGGAGGATCACCATGCAGCATCGTCGTCGTAAGCATAGCCGTGATGAAGAAGACTCTGGTCTCATCGAGAAGCTGGTCTACGTCAATCGCGTAGCCAAGGTCGTCAAGGGCGGCCGTCGTTTCAGCTTCTCAGCTATCGCCGTCGTCGGCGATGGTGAAGGCCAGGTTGGAATCGGTCACGGCAAGGCCAATGAAGTGCCCGAGGCCATTCGCAAGGCCACGGAGCGCGCCCGTAAGGAGATGATCACCATCCCCCTCGTGCGCCGCACCATCCCCCACAAGGTTCAGGGTCGCTTCGGCGCTGGCAAGGTGCTGCTCCGTCCGGCCAGTCCGGGTACGGGTGTCATCGCCGGTGCGGCTGTGCGCGCCATCATGGGCTGCGCTGGTGTGCAAGATGTGCTCACCAAGAGCCTCGGCTCGTCCAACCCTCACAACGTCTGCAAGGCGGTGATGAAGGCTCTGGCCGATCTCGAGTCTCCAGAGCAGTATGCCATTCGAACCGGGCAGGAAGTCCAGCGCGTGCTCGATAACTACGAGTTCCGCAACTGGGTCCAGCGCGGGTCGTCGGCTCCGGAAGCATAGGGGAGCTCGATATGACCAAGCTCAAAGTAACCCTCATGCGCAGCCCCATCGGGACCAAGCCGGTTCACCGCGCTAATCTCGATGGACTCGGACTGCGTCGTCCTCACCAGGTACGCGTGCTCGACAACACTCCCGCTGTTCGCGGAATGATCAAGAAGGTCATCCACATGGTGGAAGTCGAGGAGGTGGACAATGGCTGATGAACTTACCAACCTGCAGCCCAATGTCGGTTCGACCAAGAACCGTAAGCGCATTGGCCGCGGCAAGGGCTCTGGCTGGGGCAAGACCTCCGGCAAGGGTCAGAAGGGTCAGAACTCTCGCTCCGGCGGTGGCGTTCGTCCCGGCTTCGAGGGCGGCCAGATGCCCCTCGCTCGGCGCCTGCCAAAGCGTGGGTTCCACAACCGGTTCGCCAAGGACTACACGATCATCAACGTCGGCAAGCTCGAAGGTCGCTTCGAAGCCGGCACCAAGATCGATGCAGCGCTCCTGAAGGAGCATGGCGTCATCGCCAGCATCGGTCGTGATGGAATCAAGATCCTAGGCGGTGGTGAGCTCACTGTTGCGCTCACCATCGAAGCAGCGAAGTTCACCGCCACGGCGCAAGCCAAGATCGAGGGTGCCGGCGGTAGTGTTCTTGCCGTATAGGCACGATGCTACGCCCGGCCAACCCTAGTCAGGGGGTAGCGCCGTGACCCAGCTGTTCGCGAACATTCTGAAGATTCCGGATCTCCGGAATCGGATTTTGTTCACCTTGGCCATGCTCGCCGTTTGGCGTTTGGGAATCTTCATCCCTGCGCCTGGCGTCGATCGCATCGCGCTGGGTGAGTTTTTCCAGTCCAATCAGGGCACGCTCTTTGGCATGTACGACATGTTCACGGGCGGCGCGCTGGAACAGTTCTCGGTCTTTGTCCTGGGCATCATGCCCTACATCTCCGCCAGCATCATCATGCAGCTGGCGGTGGTGGTTGTGCCTCAGCTCGAGCGCATCAACAAGGAAGGGCAGACCGGTAAGAACAAGGTGGTACAGTACACACGCATGCTGACCATCGGCATCGCGGTGGTCCAGAGCTTCGCCATCTCGCTCACCCTCGAGCAAATGAAGACCTCTGGCGGCATCGATATCGTTATCAATGCCGGCTGGTCGTTCCGGTTCATGACCGCCCTGACCATGACCGCGGGTTCCTGCTTCGTCATGTGGCTGGGTGAGCAGATCACCGAGCGCGGCATCGGCAACGGCAGCTCGCTGATCATTACTGGCGGTATCCTCGCCATGATGCCCTCTGGCGTCATGAACACCTTCCAGAAGCTCAAGATCGGCGACATCAACCTGCTCGGTCTCGTGATGCTGATGGCCTTCATGTTCCTGGTGGTGGGGTTCATCACCTTCATGGAGAGAGCGCAGCGCAGGGTTCCCATCCAGTATGCAAAGAGGGTGGTGGGTCGTAAGGTCTACGGTGGCCAGGCCACGCACCTGCCTTTGAAGATCAACATCGCAGGCGTCATCCCGCCCATCTTCGCCAGTGCGGTGATGATGTTCCCGTCCACTATCGGGAGCTTCTATCCTCACCCCATCGTGCAGAGCATCGGATCGATGTTCGTGCCGGGGCGCTGGGTGTACTTCGTGGTCTACGTGGCCATGATCGTGTTCTTCGCGTACTTCTACACCGCCGTTACCTTCAACCCGCTGGATGTGGCTGACAACCTTCGTCGGCACGGTGGGTATGTGCCGGGTATCCGGCCGGGTAAGCAGACCTCCGACTACATCGACTATCTGCTCACGCGGCTCACCGCCGCGGGTGCGGCCTACCTCGCTGCGGTCTGTGTGCTGCCCACCCTGCTCATCACCGAGTACGGCATCCCGTTCTACTTCGGCGGTACCAGCCTGATCATCGCGGTCGGCGTGACCCTGGACCTCGTCTCACAGATCGAGGCTCATCTGCTCACGCACCACTACGATGGTGTCATCGGTTCCAAGAAGCAGCGCTCCCGGCGTCGGCGTAGGGGCTTCGAGGACGAGTAGTTCTCTCTCATCGCCACTGCCACGGGTCGCACGGAGGTCCTCATGTTCGTGATCATCTTTGGTGGCCCAGGCGCTGGCAAGGGAACTCAGGCTGCGCGCATCATCGATGCGTACCCGATCTCCCAGGTGGCCACTGGCGATATCTTCCGCAAGAACCTGCGTGAAGGAACGCCGCTGGGAATCGAGGCAAAGGGCTACATGGAAGCCGGGCGGCTGGTCCCTGACGAGCTCGTCTCCAAGATCGTGGCCGACCGCCTGTCCCAAGGGGACTGCGACGACGGCGCGCTGCTGGATGGCTTCCCCCGCAGCCTGCCCCAGGCTGGCTTCCTCGACGCATGGCTCGGTGAGCACGGCAAGGCCATCGGCCTGGTGGTGCACCTGGTGGTTCCCGATGAGGCCATCATCGAGCGCATGGGCGGCCGCCGCACCTGCACCAACTGCGGCGCCACCTACCATGTGGCCGTCAACCCCACCAAGGTCGACGGTGTGTGCGACCGCTGTGGCAGCGAAGTCACCCAGCGTCCGGACGACAACGAAGCCACGGTGCGCACTCGCCTGGCCACCTACCACGAGCAGACCAGCCCCATCGTCGATCACTACCGCGCCAAGGGCGTCGTAGCCGATGTCCAGGGTGTGGGCCCCATCGATGCCATCAGCGAGCAGGTGCTCGCGGCTATCGCCGGGGCCTTCTAGGCCTCCCAGGTTCGGCCATGCTCCGTCTGAAGGCACCCTGGGAGATCGCCATGATGCGCACCTCCGGCCGGAAGCTCGCTGAGGTGGTGGAGATCCTGCGCGCGTCCATCCAGCCTGGCATGAGCCTGCTGGAGCTCGACCAGCTGGGCGAGGCGGCCATCCGGGAGAGGGGAGGGGTCCCTTCGTTCCTTGGATATAGGGGTGGTGGCCACAGGCCCTTTCCGGCCAGCTTGTGCATCTCCGTGAACCACGAGGTGGTGCACGGAATCCCTGATAAGCGGCTGTTTCGAGACGGCGATGTGGTGTCCATCGACCTGGGCCTTCACCACGCTGGATACCACGCCGACAGAGCATTCACGGTCGCACTGGGATCAGTCGATCCGAAGGTGCAGGATCTCCTTGACGCTACTAGGGAGAGCTTGTATAAGGCCATCGCCCAAGCGGTACCTGGAAACCGGACCGGCGACATCGGGCACGCTGTGGAGTCTCACGTCGAATCGCGAGGCTACAGCGTGATTCGAGACTACGTCGGCCATGGGATCGGCAAGAGCCTCCACGAGGAACCTGCTGTCCCCAACCACGGTCGTCCAGGTACGGGTGTCTTTCTACAGACAGGCCTCTGCATCGCCATCGAGCCCATGGTTTCTGTGGGTACTCACCGGACAAAGGTGGAGAGGAACGGCTGGACCGTGGTCACCCGAGATGGTTCCACGACAGCCCACTACGAACACACAGTCGTGATTACCGAAGAGGGTCCGGAGATTCTGACAACGTTGATGTAGAAATCCAGACCCAGTTCCTATGAACCGGCAGAGCCGGCGAGGAGAGAGAAAATGAAGGTCAAGGCCTCAGTGAAGAAGATGTGCGAGAAGTGCCGCGTCATCAAGCGGTGCGGCGTCGTGCGCGTCATCTGCACCAATCCAAAGCATAAACAGCGTCAGGGCTAGGGAGCACACCATGGCTCGTATTGAAGGTGTTGACCTTCCTCGGCAGAAGCGCGTCGAAATCGCGCTCACCTACATCTTTGGCATTGGCCGTACTACGGCCCAGGACATCCTCGATGAGGCTCATGTGGACCACGGCATCCGTGTCCAGGATCTGAGCGACGTCGAGGTTGCGCGAATTCGTGAAGTGATTCAGCGCAAGCACAAGGTGGAAGGTGATCTCCGCAAGGAAGTCTCCATGAACATCAAGCGTCTCATCGACATCAACTGCTACCGCGGCATCCGCCACAAGCGCGGCATGCCCGTGCGCGGCCAGCGTACCCATACCAACGCGCGTACTCGCAAGGGTCCCCGCCGTACCGCCGCCAAGAAGCGCTAGTAGGAGATCATCATGGCACGCCCCAAGAAGAGTACGCGTCGCGTCAAGAAGAACGTCCCCCACGGTGTGGTTCACATCCAGGCGACCTTCAACAACACCATCGTCACCATCACGGATGCATCCGGCAACACCGTGGCGTGGTCCAGCGCTGGTGTGAAGGGCTTCAAGGGTTCCCGCAAGTCCACTCCCTTCGCCGCGCAGCTCGTGGCCGAGGATGCAGTCAAGAAGGCCATGGAACATGGCATGAAGACGGCTGCGGTGGTGGTGAAGGGTCCCGGCGCCGGACGTGAGTCCGCGCTCCGCGCCGTCGCCAATGCTGGCCTCAAGGTCACTCGCATTCAAGACGTCACGCCCATTCCGCACAACGGCTGCCGCCCTCCCAAGCGTCGCCGCGTCTAACACCTCGACTCCGCTGCTCTGGGCGACCGTCCGCGGTCGCTGAGCTGGCCTCTCAATCCCCTGCGTTGCAGGGGAACCGAACCATCACCCGGGTGAAGAGCCCCTCCTGGCCACAGAAGGCAGAAACCCGAGGAGATCAACATGAACGAAGCCGTCTACGCCAACTGGCGCAATCTCATCAAGCCCCGTCGCATCGAGCGCCACCCCAGCTCTACCGACAACTATGGCAAGTTCGATGCCCGCCCCCTCGAGCGTGGCTTCGGCATCACCGTGGGCAACAGCCTGCGGCGCGTGCTGCTGTCCAGTCTCCAGGGTTCCGCGATCACGTGGATTCGCATCGAAGGCGTGCTGCACGAGTTCTCATCCATCCCCGGCGTGGTCGAGGATGTCACGGACATCGTGCTGAACTGCAAGGGCGTGTTGCTGATGACCGAGAGCACCGAGCCCGTCCTGGGCCGGATCGACGTCGAAGGCCGCGATGATGAGACTGTTGTCGTTCGCGCTCGCGACCTGGTGTTCGACGCCGAGGTCACCGTGCTCAACCCCGAGCATCCCATCGCCACCCTGACCGAGAAGGGCCGCTTTGCCCTCGAGGTCCATGCGGCCATGGGCAAGGGCTACGTTCCTGCCGAGCAGAACAAGACCGAAGAGATGCCCTTGGGCATCATCCCCGTCGACTCGATCCATTCCCCCATCCAGCGCGTCAAGTACAACGTCACGAACGCTCGCGTGGGTCAGCGCACCGACTACGATCGGCTGACCTTCGAGATCTGGACCGACGGTTCCGTACATGCCGAAGACGCACTGGCGTTCGCTGCCAAGATCCTCAAGGAGCAGCTGCAGGTCTTCATCAACTTCGTCGAAGAAGAGGAGCCCGAGCAGGACCAAGAGGACGAAGAGCAGGAAGAGCTCAACGAGAACCTGTTCAAGCGGGTCGACGAGCTCGAGCTCTCCGTGCGTGCTGCGAACTGTCTGCAGAACGCTGGAATCGAATACATCTACCAGTTGGTGGAGCGCACCGAAGCCGAGATGCTGAAGACCAAGAACTTCGGCCGCAAGTCGCTCAACGAGATCAAGGAAATCATGGCCGAGCTGGGCTTGTCCCTCGGTATGAAGCTTCCCAACCTCACGAACAAGCCTCAGTAAGTTTCCGGGAGCTCGAGCTCCCTGGAGGTCACCATGCGTCACCTCAAGTCCGGCCGCAAGCTCGGCATGAACTCCACCCATCGCAAGGCCATGTTCCGCAACATGGTCACATCGCTGATGATCCACGGTCGAATCCGCACGACCGAGCCTAGGGCCAAGGAGCTCCGTCGCATCGCCGACAAGCTCATCACCCTGGGTAAACGTGTGCCGCCCGGCGATCTCGCCCGCCTCGAAGGCGACGAGCTGGCTGCTGCCCGTGCTCGCCGTGTGCATGCGATTCGTCAGGCCCGTCGCTGGGTCAACGATCGCGATGCGCTCGACAAGATCTTCAATGAGTACGCGGAGCGCTTCGAGAGCCGCGCCGGTGGATACACCCGTCTTGCCAAGCTCGGATTCCGTCCCGGCGACAATGCTCCCATGAACATCGTGGAGCTGATTCCCAGCGCCGACGAGGTCGTGGAGCAGGAGCCTGTCGAGGCGGTCCCCGTTCAGGAAGATGAGCCCGCCGCTGTCGAGAAGGCATCCGACGAACTCGACGAGGTCGAGGCCTTGGCAGCAAAGGCCGAGGACGACGAAGAGTAGCTGACAGTTCTGTCAGTTCACTTCCGCTACGCCACGGGCACGTGCGATTCGCCGAGCCCGTGGCGTGTTGCGTCCAGGATGCTACGCTGCGTTCATGCATACACGACGACAGCTGCTGACCTCCATGGGTGCCTTGGGCGCTCTGGTAGCGCTTCCTGGCCCTGCCTTCGCCGCCGAGGGGCTGCGTGAGGGCAGCATTCTGCCTTCGCTGAAGTTGGCCAAACTCGATGGTGGCTCCATCGATCTCACCGAAGCCATCCGCGGGCAGGTAGCCCTGCTGAACTTCTGGGCCACATGGTGTGGCCCCTGTCTGCAGGAGCTTCCCGCGCTGGACAGCCTGCATCGCAAGCTCGCGGACACCACGGGCATCCAAGTCCTGGCCATCAACGTGGACCAGGGCGTGGGCCTGGACTTCCTGTCCCAGTTCTGGAAACGCTATCGCTTGGAGCTGCCGCTATACGTGGACTCCGCGGGCCGAGCCAGCCACATCTACCGTCTGTCTGTGCTGCCCATGACCTACATCGTGGACGGCACCGGCACCATCAGGCACGCTCTGGCGGGTTCCAGGAACTGGCAGAGCGACCAGTGGGTGAGGGGACTGCAGGGCATGGCCGCTGAGGCCAAGGGCGCCTGAAGTAGAAAGGCACCCACCGAAGTGGGTGCCTAATGGTGCGTGAGGAGGGACTCGAACCCTCACACCCTTGCGGGCACAAGGCCCTCAACCTTGCGCGTCTACCAAATTCCGCCACCCACGCACGGGTGCGATGGTGAGGACCATCGCCCCCGCATCTATCAGGTGCGGGGGGGGTGTCAAGCGCTCGAACACGGAACCGGGCAAGCGCGCGACAACGCCCCCCGACAGCCCCACTGCACTAGGCGTGTGGTCAAGCGCGCGACACTCATGCCTCGGCAGCCACCAAGGCACTTGGCGCGTGGTCAGCCACAACCAGCCTACAGTCCACGAGGCAACAGCAGTCCGGTCCCCCGAACCACCCAAAAAGCGTCCCCTCAATCCACCCTCGCCAACAACAGTCGATCCGTCGCCTGGCCTGATGCTCGGGTGGGCAGGCCAGCGGCTCGAGTCAACCTCCGCGACCTCACCTTGCCCCACAGGCCGGGATTCCTTGCTCCGACCATCGCCCAGATGGGTCGAACTCGCCTTTGACCCGCCCCCGCTCGCCGGCCGTCGCCTCCAGCGCTCGAAGCTAAGCCGTAGGCAATGACTTCGCCCCTTCGACTGTCCACCGGACCAGGCCTCGGCTCGTCCCTCCGGGCCGACTGGCGCTGACCGCGCCTGCCTTTGCCCCGCAAACAGTCCACTGGACAGTTTGCGCCTGAAGCAGATACCCCGCCTTCCGAAGAAGGCGGGGTAAATGGTGGAGCTGAGGGGTCTCGAACCCCTGACCCCCAGAATGCCATTCTGGTGCTCTCCCAGCTGAGCTACAACCCCACGGCGGCTGCCTTATAAACAGGAGCCTGCAGGCACGCAAGAAAAACTAGTCGGAAGAGTCG
>Ga0307987_1000979_pt1 | contig 16215 bp, 17 predicted proteins | sample EllFjometagen181_FD_203157 | JGI IMG/M metagenome (GOLD analysis project Ga0307987, IMG submission 203157) | Marine microbial communities from Ellis Fjord, Antarctic Ocean - #181 | ecosystem: Environmental > Aquatic > Marine > Unclassified | place: Southern Ocean | collected 2014-10-08
TTTTTTATCCCTGACCCGCTCCCCGCCCATTCAACAAAAAACCGGCCCGCCGTCTCCCCGGCCCACGGCCCCATCCCGGCGTCGCGTCCACAATATTGATTGCCATCGCGCCCGGCCAATGCTATAACGTAACGCGTTTAAGCCCCCCACAATCAAAAGGAATATGACCATGCGCAGATTCTCATCATACGGCCCGGTGGACATTGATTTGCGCTATCCTATTCAAATAAAAAATGGCATATTCAAATAAAAAATGGCATATTCAGATAAAAAAACGGTATATTCAAATGAAAAACCGGCATATTCAGATAAAAAGATAGCTCAATCCAAAGGCGTTCCAATGAAAATAGAATCCATACAGTTAAAAAATTTCAAGTCATTCCGCGACATGGAAATGCGGAACATCCCCAGATTCTGTGTGATAGTGGGGGCGAACGGCACAGGGAAATCGAGCCTTTTCAGCCTTTTTGAATTTCTCAAGGAAGCCTTTTCAAGCAATGTGCATGCGGCGCTGACCAAGCTTGGCGGAAGCGGAGGCATCAAAGAGGTTCGCTCGCGGGGAACCAGCGAAAATATTCTGATCGTCTTGAAATTCAGGGAGAAACCGGATTCCAAGCTTGTGACATACTCCCTGGAAATCGGAGAAGACACCGATGGGCGGCCCGTGGTTGAGCGGGAAGTTTTGAAATATCGGAGGGGAAGCGGGGGGCAACCCTGGAAATTTCTGGATTTCAAAAGAGGGCAAGGCTCCGCGGTCACAAACGAAGTTGACGAGACAACGGATTACTCAAAACTGGAGCGGGAAGAACAAAGCCTGAAAGCGCCCGATATTTTAGCGGTGAAAGGTCTGGCCCAGTTTCAACGATTTCCAGCGGTGGTGGCGCTGGGAAACCTGATTGAAAACTGGCACATATCCAATTTCATGATCCATCGCGCCAGACCGGAGCAAGAGGCCGGATATGCGGAGCATCTTTCAACCGAGGGGGAAAACCTGTCTCTGGTGACTGAATTTTTATACCACCGCCATCAAAAAATATTTGACCAATTATGCGAAAGACTGGCCCGGCGCATTCCCGGCATTGACCGCGTTGAAGCCAAAACCACCGAAGAGGGGCGGGTTTTGTTGAAATTTCAGGACGGCTCTTTTCAAAACCCGTTTTTGGCCCGGTATGTTTCTGATGGAACCATAAAAATGTTGGCCTACCTGGTTTTGCTCCTTGACCCAAATCCCCATTCCCTTCTTTGTGTGGAAGAGCCGGAAAATCAATTGTACCCAAAACTGTTGTGGGAGCTGGCCGAAGAGTTTCGGGCCTATTCCCATCGGGGCGGGCAGGTGTTTGTCTCCACCCACTCCCCTGATTTTTTGAACGCCACAAAACTGGAAGAGGTGTTTTGGCTGGTCAAAGAAAAAGATGGCTATACCCATATCAAACGGGCCAAAGATGACGAGCAACTCTCCGCTTACATGGCCGATGGCGACCAGATGGGCTATCTCTGGAATCAGGGCTTTCTGGATGGGGCGGATCCAGAATGAAAACCATTGTTTTCTGCCTCGAAGAACCCTCGGCCAGAGAAATGTTGAAGGGATTGTGGCCTCGTATTTTCACTGATATGAATAAAAAAGTCGTTGCGCGATTCATTGTGTTTCAAGGCAAGCAGGACATGGAAAAACAGCTTGTCAAACGAATTCGCAACTGGAAAACGCCAGACACTCAATTTATCGTGATCCGGGATCAGGACGCGGACCGTTGTGAAAATGTAAAACAACGCCTCAACACATTATGCAAAGCGGCGAACCGCCCGGACGCCATTGTCCGCATGGCCTGCCATGAGCTGGAAAGCTTGTATTTGGGAGACCTTTGGGCGGTTGAGAAGGGATTAAAACTCCGAAATTTGAAAAAATATGAACGAAAGGCAAAATACAAAAACCCGGATGCCCTGGTCAATCCCTCCAAAGAACTCGAACGCTTGACAAAAAATCAATATCAAAAAGTCAGCGGCTCCGGGAGATCGGCCGCCATCTCAATATTTCTAAAAACAACTCCCACAGCTTTAGAGTTCTGATCAAAAGTTTGGTCGGTTTCATAAAGATGTGACGAACGGGTAAAATAACCACACCTCCCCCTCCCCCTTTTTAATGGGAAAATGGGGGAAAGAAAAAAAATCAAAACCAAAACCAAAACCAGCGGCCTTTTTTAACCGTTTCAAAAAAAAATATCGTTTTCAAAGAACCATCATCTTCAATCAACGCTTTTAAAAAAAATCTCGCAACCAAAAAACTTAAATTTTATTTTTATAAGGAGCAATGAGACCATTATGGCGCAGACACTGGTGGACAGACGGGACATTGATTTTGTGATCTGGGAACAGATGGAGGGCGAGTCCCTTCTGGATGAGGCGGTTTTTCCGGGTTTCAATAAAAAGACGTGCGACATGATTATCACCGAGGCGAAAAACCTGGCGATCAAGGAGTTGCTTCCCACCCTGGCCCAAGGGGACAAAGAGGGGGGGGCGTATGAAAACGGAACCGTGACGACTCCCCAATGTTTCAAACGGGCCCACGCGCTGTTGTGTGAAGGGGATTGGGGAAACCTCCAGGTGGACGCGGAGATGGGAGGCCAGGGCGCGCCCTCCTTTGTGGCCATGGCGACGGCGGAATATTTCATGGCGGCCAACTGGTCCATTTACACCTATGCGGCGCTGGGGTGCAGCACGGCCCACATGATACAGAAGTACGGAACGCCGGAGCAGATTGACATGTACGTGAAAAAACTTGTCTCCGGGAAGTGGGGGGGAACCATGCTGCTCACGGAGCCGGGCGCCGGCTCGGACGTGGGCGCCATTGAAACGTCCGCCACAAAAAACAAAGACGGCTCCTATCTGTTGACCGGAGGCAAAATTTTTATCACAAACGGGGAGCATGACCTTTGCGAAAACATCATTCATCCGGTTCTGGCGCGGGTGGAGGGGCATGAGCCGGGAACCAAAGGGATCTCCATTTTCATCGTCCCCAAATTTTTCCCGGACGCAAACGGAAACCCTGGAAAACGAAACGACATCGCATGCGTGGGCGTCGAGGAAAAACACGGCATACACGCCAGCGCCACATGCTCCATGAGCATGGGCTCCAAAGGCCAATGCGTCGGCTATCTCCTGGGAGAGGAAAAAACCGGCATGAAAATTATGTTTCAAATGATGAACGAGGCCCGCATGGCCACCGGTCTCCAGGCCCTGGCCTGCGCCTCCGCCGCCCACATGCTTTCCGTAAACTACGCCAGAGAGCGGGTGCAGGGAAAAGCGGTTGAAAAAAGATCCGATCCGGACGCGTTGCCCGTTCCCATCATCAAACACCCGGATGTGAGGCGAAATCTGTTGTGGATGAAATCCATGGTGGACGGGATGCGGAGCCTGTTCCACTACGCCGCCATCGCGGAATTAAAATCCGTCACCGAAAAAACCGCTGAAGAACGAGAATGTTATGCCGATCTATTTGAGCTGTTGACGCCTTTTGCCAAGGATTATCTCTCCGTGAAAGGGTATGAGGTCTGCGTCCAGGCCATTCAGGTCCACGGCGGGGTCGGCTACACCAAAGACTACCTCGTGGAACAGTATGCCAGGGATTGCAAAATCACATCCATTGTGGAAGGGTGCAGCGGAATCCAGGCCATGGACCTGGTGGGGCGAAAACTGCCCATGAAAAACGGAAAGGCGTTTATGACGCTGATGGAAAAAATGGGCGAAACCATTGCCCGCGCCAAAAAAATCGACGTCACAAAGCCCCTGGCCCTGCGCCTTGAAACGGCCATGGGACAGATGGGAGAGGCCGCCATGACCCTTGGAACCATGGCCATGGAAGGAAAAATCAACCATGCCCTGGCCCATTCCCTGCCGTTTTTGCATGCCACCGGCGACGCCATCGTCGCCTGGATGCTTTTGTGGCGGGCCTGTGTGGCGGCCCCGAAAATTAAAACCGCGAAAAAAAAGGATCGGGCCTTTTATCAGGGTCAGGTGAATACCGCTGAATTTTTTATCCAGACCACTTTTTATGAATCCATGGCCCGATTTGAGTCGATCAAAGCCGCCAATGGCGCGGCCATTGAAATTCCAGACGATGGGTTTGGCGGATTATAGACCCAACATAAGGGTTCGCTCAAAATGTAACGTTATTTTTGAGCGGGCCTTAAGGGGCGATCCATTTTTCAACCACCCGAATGGGTGAAACGCTGGACAACCCGGACCTGGGCGCGGTCTTTTTTTTGCGGGAAAATGGCCGGGCATGTCATTGCGCCGGCCATAAAAAAAGACCGCGACGCCGTGGAGCGACCGGTTTTCGACGCCATCAAAAGAAGACAACCATGACTTTTTATATCCAAATAAAATTATTCGCGAGTTTAGGCAAACACCAGCCAAAGGAGGCCGACCGGTTTCCCATTGAGCCGGGCGCCCGGGTGGCGGATATCCTTGAAAAAATAGGAGCCCCCATTGACGAGGCAAAGCTCATATTCATCAACCACAAACGGGGAGAGCTTTCCACTGTTTTAAACGACGGGGATCGGGTGGGGGTGTTTCCGCCGGTGGGGGGAGGGTAACGCCGTGGCCGCGCCATCTTTGCGCGGCGCCCCATTTTTTGTGGGGAGTTGGGTCTGTCCTGGGTGGCGGATCTGGCCTTGGGGCGGTTTTAAACCGCCCTTTTTTTTAAACGCGCCCCGGCATGACTCAAGCCATTTTCCCTTTTTCTCCTTTTCTCCTATTTTTACTCAGTAGTGTCCGGTTAGGTTTTTGCATGTAACGTGTTGTATTTTTGTTCTTTGAAATTTTCTAAATCTGTCGATGAACACGAAGCGCGAAGTTCATTGATTTGCTCAGCTGTCAAATCTTCCCTGTTCGTTGCTACCCAGTAATCTGTTTTATTTACACGATATCCGACAAGGCGCACTGGATTTTGGGTTTGATTGTTATTTTGAACGCTTCCCAAAAGAACTTTGGCGTCATAAAAAACGATACCATCAGAATCAACTTCATATTCTTGAACCATGGTTTTGGATGTGTTGCTTTTTGTCCGAATTACAAAGTTTTTGCCTTCATCCTGCAAGGAGTCAAAAAGACTATGTTTCTGATAACCTCGATCAGCCACACCTGTTTGACCAGATGAAATTATTTTTTCTGCAAATGGTCTTTCAGCCCCTTTCCCATTAGTGAAAAAGATTTTTGATGGAAGCGCCTTGTTTAAATTAAAGCCTAAATGAATTCTTGCTTTTTCCGATTTTCCCCGATAATCAGGCCAATCCATTGAAAGAACAGCGTTAATTAGCGACCCGTCAATGGAGACAAGTTCACCAAGCCCAGCGTGTCTGTCTGGAAGGAGATCAGATGCTTGCTGAGCGAGTTTTTTAAAAACGAATTGCATTTGTTTAAGCCCTCTTTCATTGATAGCTTCGGAAAAGCTACTTTTTTTAATGCCGTCTTTTGGGGCGATATTTTTACGAGCGAAATCATATTCCTCAAGGACTTGGAGCATATGACGAGCAGAAACATGTTCTTCAAGGTGAAAGAAAATTAGGTTTTTCAGTTGATCTTCGAAATTCATTTTAAGCGGCCTGTTACCCCGTGATTTAAGCAGGGGCGCTTTCGGAAGTATTGTTTTAATCGGTCTGTAAAAATTATGAAACGACTCTGTACTAATTTTCTTCCGGTCCGGGCAAAAAGATATTGGCATATGTTTAACCTATTGTAATAATAGTTAATCTTACAAGTGGCCACGAATTTTTTATTTAAATGCCAAACAAAAAATTCATTTTTTTTCTTTTTTTTTACCACATGCAAAAACCTACCCGGACACTACTGATAAAATGTAGAAGGAGGATAAAAATTTTAAAACCATTTTACAGTTCATCAATACTATTTATATTTTGTTTAATTTATGAAAAGCTTGGTATCAGTAAATTCTCGGAGCCTTCTATAGACCCGGTATCATGGAAAATTTTCTTTACCGAAGGATGTCATAGAGCTTTTTATGTCTCTTTAGCATTTTTTTTATGGTTATGTTTCTGGGAATTTAAAAAAAATGAAAAAAAATAACGATAAAAACCTTAATATTCAGTTTGATGCCTCTGGATAATCTAAAGGCATCAAACTGCGGAGACAGGCAAATAGTCTTTAGCAAAAATTCCAGCGCTGATCACAGCAAGCATCATGGATATAAAGCGACGCCGTCAGGGCCATGAGAATTATCTTTTTAGGCAGGCACCTCTTTAAAAATCGTTATCTTCCTGTCCAAATTTTTTTTATTCGCCAGCTTAAGCAGGCTCCAGCCCCAAGACTCGGACCGGTTCCCCGTCGCGCCGAAAACCAGCGTGGCGGACCTGCTAAAGCGCTTGGGCGTCCCCATTAAAGAGGCAAATCTCATATTCATCAACAACAAACGGGGAGAGCTTTCCCCCATTTTAACCGACGGGTATCAGATGGGTCTTTCCGCCAGTAGGGTGGCGGGTAGCGTCGGAGGGGGGGCGCCCACAGACGGCTTTCGTCTTTGCCTTGCCAAAGAGCTCGCTCAAAACGCTCCTTCGCCAACGCTCTCCCCGGATGCCATGGAAACCGCTCCGAAATGTGGCTAAAAAAATAAAAACCGCCCGACTCCATCCATGAAAATATGCCGGCATGAAATTTTTAAGTGGAAAGGGGTTTGAAACACAATTAGCTGGACGAACCCTTATTGGGGGTGTTACAGGAGGCATTGGCGCTGAGATATCTGGCGATGATTTTGGGAATGGATTTACCACTGGAGCGGCTTCGGCTTCCATTGGGTTTTTGTGTAATGATAGATTGGAATGGCTTCGAGAAGCATGTAGCGCTTATTGGGAAGCGGGAAAACTTACCCCTGAGAGGGTAGAGGCGTTAGGCAAACACATGAACTATTACGTTGATAATAGTGGATTAAAAAATATGCCGGAATTGGCAAGAACAGCGGGTGTTGCTATGGGCGCCGGTGTGGCCCTTTCGGTGGGATATGCGGCTTATCCGATGGCAATGGCTACAGCTCCAGAGTGGATGCCTTATGCAGGTGAATTAGCATCTCAAGCAATATCTCAATTGTCTGGTCCTAATATTTCTAGCCCACCGGCTGACCTGCTGGGCGCAGGGCTGACAATTTATGACGCTATAAAGGACCCTGACAAATACTTCAAGATGAATAAAAAATAGGAGACAGACTTACATTCGAAGAGATTGTATAACCCTACAACGTAATTTATGGGATTTAATACTATATATTGTCTTATTTATTTTTAATATACACAGCATATTGATTATAAAACCGCAAATGACGTTTTAGGGATAATTAATAGAATAAACTAAACTATTCACATTTAACACGTTTTATATATTCATAAAATCAATGAATTACATTTTTTTTTACAAGAGGTTTAGTCTGATATGAAAAAAAACATTTTTTTAAAACCATTTTATCGTTCTTTATTGGCTTTTATAATAATTTTATTTTTAGAAAAAATTGGTTATTCCAGATATGCTCCTGTTAACCCGGTACCATGGACAACTTTTTTTAACGAAGGTTTCTATAGAGCCTTTTACATTTCTTTAGCGATCTTTTTATGGTTATGTTTCTGGGAATTTAAAAAAAAAAAGAATGAACGATAAAAACCTTAATATCAACTTAAGGTAAACTGCGGGGACAGGCAGATAGTATTTATAAAAAATTCCAGCGCTGATCAAAGCAAGCATCGTTGGATATAAAACGACGCCGTCAGGGCCATGAGAATTATCTTTTTAGGCAGGCAGACACCTCTTTAAGAATCGTTATCTGCCTGTCCAGGATTTATTTTATTCGCCAGCTTAAGCAGGCTCCAGCCCCGGACTCAGACCGGTTCCCCATTGAGCCGGGCGCCCGGGTGGCGGATGTCCTTGAGAAAATAGGCGCCCCCATTGAAGAGGCAAAACTCATATTCATCAACAACAAACGGGGAGAGCTTTCCACTGTTTTAAACGACGGGGATCGGGTGGGGGGCTTTCCGCCGGTGGGGGGAGGGTAACGCCGTCGCCGCGCCATCTTTGCGCGGCGCCCCATTTGCGCGGCGCCCGATTTGGCGTTGGGTCTGTCATGGGTGACGGATCTGGCCTTGGGGCGGTCTTAAACCGCCCATTTTTTTAAAAAACGCGCCCCGGCATGACCCAGCCCCTTTTTCCTTTTTCCTTTTTCCTTTTTTTTCATTTTTTCCTATTTTTACTATTTTTACTATTTTTTTTTATAAAAATATTACACAATCCATATTCCATATACTATGTTCCAAAAGTTTTTGGAAATATATTTTAAATCGTTTTATATTTTCTTTTAGGTTAAAAAAAATATCCCGGCGCTGAAAAAGGAAATCAGACATGTTCTTTCCGTTTAATTCAAAATGGTTTGTCGTATTATTTGTTTCCCTTGGCCTCATTTTGGGCGGCTTTTTTTATGTGACCCCAAAAATTCCGGCATTGGTCCGGGCCAGCATCCTGGGATATGAAACAGAATTTCCATCGGATTGAGCCCCCTCATCCGCTTCAAGACAAAAAAAATCAACCGCCTGAACTTTCTTTTTGGGCATACGATCCAGGGCGTTGGGGCGTCGCATTCAATCCCGCCCATCGCCTGTGTGAAATCGCGACCCTCAAATCGGCCCAACGCTTTGCCGCCCCGGCCACCCATCGTAAAATTAAGAACCCATCGGCTGACCCACTGAAAAAATATTCATCAAACGTTGCTTTATGGCGCTTTACTTTTCTGTTTTTTTATGCCTATTTAAGCCAAACAAATAAAAACAGCGGAGGATTGTGATGAAAAAACAGACCAAAGAAAACGTTTACACCGCTTTTGTCGGCGAGGCAAAAGCCTATTTCAGGCTTTTGGCTTACGCGGAAAAAGCGGATGAGGAAGAGGTTCCTCAAATCGCGCTTCTGTTTCGGGCCATCGCCGAGGCGGAGAGGGTCCATGCCATGCGCCATCTGGACCTGGCCAAAGATATGGTGGTCAAAGACACGGACACCAATCTGATGAATTCATTTAAACGGGAAAAAACGGTCACGGAAAACGCCTACCCGAATTTCATCAAGGCAGCGGAAGAAGAAGGTGAAAAAATCGCGGCGCTCACGTTCAGCCAGGCCCGAGACGCGGAAAGCTTTCACATGAAACTATACGAACGCGCCATCTATCATCTGATCAAAAACCAGGTGAAAGCCTACCATGTCTGCCAGGTTTGCGGGTATGTCACCGATAAAAAAATCCCGGAAAAATGCCCGATTTGCGGGGCTAAAAAAGAAAAATTCAAAACCGTGGAAGAGTAAAAACCATAAAAAAATCAGAGAATCAAAAAAAATCCACTTTAAAAAAACAACCCAACGGCTCGCCTGGCGCCCGTCAAAAAAAACCGACGGCTAAGTTTCGCCGCGCCGCCGCCATATCATAATTAAAAGAAAACTATAAGGATAACATATGGAACGCACATTATCTATTATCAAACCCGACGGGGTGGCCAACGGGGTCGCCGGAGAGGTGATCAAACGCTTTGAAAAAAATGGCATGGCCATCGCCGCCATGAAAATGATCTGGATGACAAAATCCCAGGCCGAAGGTTTCTATGCGGTTCACAAAGACCGGCCGTTTTTTGGAAGCCTCACCGATTTCATGTCGTCGGGCCCCTCCATCGTGATGGTGTTAAAAGGCGAAAATATCATCGCAAGAAATCGGGAATTGATGGGAGCGACAAATTTCAAGGAAGCAAAGGAGGGCACCATCCGAAGGGACTTTGCCACAGACATCGAAAAAAACGTGGTTCATGGATCCGATTCCCCGGAGTCGGCGGATTTTGAGATCGGATATTTCTTCAATTCATTTGAAATCATCGCCTGATGGAAAACGCCGTCCATTTCGAAAACATATCCATTGTTTTAAAAGGCCCCCGGTATCCTGAAAATATAGGCGCCGCGGCCAGAGCCATGATGAACATGGGAATGACGAGCCTTATAGTGGTGTCGCCGGAAAATCCCGATCCTGAAAAAATGTTTAAAATGGCCACCCATAAAGCGGCGGGCATTGTCAGAGAAATATCATTTCATGACCACTTAAAAGACGCCCTGGCCCCTTTTTCGTATGTGGCCGGGGCCACGGCCAGGCTGGGGGGGGAACGGAAAGAGACCTTGACTCCCTGGGGCCTGGCCAGCCGTCTGGTTCCTATTTCACGTGAAAACAGGATCGCCCTCCTGTTTGGCCCCGAAGACACGGGCCTTTCCAATGAAGACATACGATTTTGCCATGCCCTGGTCAATATTCCCACACAGGATTTTTCATCCCTTAACCTGGCGCAGGCGGTCATGGTGATATGTTATGAAATCAGCGTCGCCGCGCACAAAAAAAGCATGGACCAGTCATCCCCCCGATTGGCCTCTGTTCATGAGCTGGAAGGGATGTACGAACACCTGGAAGACTCGCTGTCCCGCATTGATTTTATCAACGCTCAAAACCCCGACCACTGGATGAACAACCTGCGGCGTTTCTTTCAAAGGCTTCCATTGAGGGCCAAAGAGGTGAGGATGATAAGGGGGATATGCCGCCAGATCAACTGGTATGGAAAAAAGAGTTATCAAGACGGTTTGTCTGAATTCAAGACAAAAAAAAATTCGTGATAAAACGGCCGAATTTCAGGCCTTCGCCACGACATGGCGAGGCGACGCAAAACAACGGTGGATGGCCCGGCCAAAGGCGCCCGAAAAACAGCGCCGCATTCTGGAAGCCGATTTATTTAGGGTTCGCTCAATAATAAATTTACAATTTGGGGGGTTAAGTCGCCTGTCTGACCCATTGAATATGTGTAGGCATAAAAACGCAGGCATATCTGGATCCGCCGAGTTTTTATAACCCATCCATACATGATGAGCCAGGAAGGATGAATCCGCCCTCAAAACGTAAATTTATTGTTCAGCGAGCCCTTAAAGTTCGCTGAAAAATAAATTTATTATGGGGCGAACCCTAAACGACTCCCCAGATTGAGAGGAAATCCAGCGGCAAAGATTTTTTTGAAAAAATTCCATGGCCGCCGGTCATTGGAAAGAGCGTTTTTTTTATTCATCCAAATTATTTTTGTTGACTTATTCCGATATTTTTCTCTATTATTGGCAATATAAAATCAGCAAAAAAAACCGCTGAATGTCTCCCCCGCCATCTCGATATGGCGTTGGGCGGTCCAAGTGAAAAAGACAATTAAACGCCGACCATCTTCAGCGGGAAGCTATGTTTTGTCCAAAAAAATAGTCAACCCGGGAGTATATTCAAACCGGGAGTATATTCAAACCGGGAACATATTCAAACAGGAGAACCCATGGATCAAAAAAAAAGATCAGATTTACAGAAAAACCTCGTTCCTTTTATTGTGTCCATAGCCTTATTGTTTTACCCAATGATGGGTGCCCATGCCGAAGAATCATCCATCCGGGATCCGGAAATATCATGCGCGGGTCAGGATCATAACATCTGCCAGGTCGAAGAGGCCGTCAACATCAGAACATCCCCCACCACCCAATCCCGCATCGTCAAAAAACTTCACCGGGGAGACCGCGTCAAAACCGGGTCATTGGAAAACTACTGGTACTCTGTTTTCAACACGGATCAAAACGCCGACAACGACGCCAGGGCCATCGGCTATGTTTACGCGCCGTTGCTGAAACCCGCCGGCAAGAAAGCCAACGCGGGTTCCTCCCTTTCCAGGGGTCCCGGCGCAAAACCGTCCTGCGTCGGACAGGAGCATAACATCTGCCAGGTCCATGGAACCGTCAACATCAGAACGTCCCCCGACGTCCGATCCCGAATCGTCAAAAAACTTTATCCGAACGACCGGGTCAAAACCGGAACCCTGAAAAATGGCTGGTATTCCGTCTTCAACACGGATCAAAACGCCGACAACGACGCCAGGGCCATCGGCTATGTTTACGCGCCGTTGCTGAAACCCGTCAAAGAAATGATATCTAAAAAACCGGCGGCCCAAGAGCCAACGGCTCAAGAACCAGAGGCTCAAGAACCGGCGGATGAAAAACTGGAAACGCAAAGTCCAAAGGCCTCCATTGACGCGCTCAAGAAAAAAATAGCGTCCCTTGAAGAGGAAGTTCTGTACATGGGAGAACGACTGGATGAGACCGAGCTTCACACCGCCACGGACAGACTCTCTTTCGACTTCGAGCTTAGAACCCGGGTCGATTCCATACACTATACGGATATGAGACGGGCGCCCCAGTGGTTTCTTGACGCGTTTATCAGGGATGGCTCGGATTTTCGATCGTTTAGCAGCACCGCCACCACTCTGGAAGAAAGCAAAGCCTTCTGGGTTCTCCTTAAAGAAGCCCTGAAGAGCAAAATGCCTCCGGGTATGGACCTGATAAAATTTATCCTGTCCATCAAGGGGTTTGGATTTGACGGACTCCCGACGGATTTTGCGATTCTTTTACGACGAGCCATGCAGGAAGCGGGGGACATACCGAAATCAGAAACATACAATGTGGATGACGGAACCATTTGGACCAATAAATTTTTTATGAACATGAAGGCGAAAATCACCTCCAATCTGAGCTTTACGGGTCGCCTGGCCATGTACAAGGTGTTTGGGGACAGCTCCGGTTTGAAAATAAACAACGGGTCGTTTGGAGATATTTTTCTTGACTCAAACACGTCAAGCCTTCCCCATGGAGATTCCATTCGTCTGGAACGGGCCTATTTTAATTACAAATCAACCATCGGAAACCTGCCGATCAATCTTTCCCTGGGCCGCCGACCAGCGACAAATGGCCCTCCCCTTGAATACGCCAACAACAGCCTTGAAGGCGGGTCTCCGGTGGCGAGCCTGATCAACATGCAATTTGACGGAATATCTCTGAACTTCAGTCTGGAGGACGCCACCAACATACCTGGCGCGGCCTTTAAACTCTGCTATGGGGTCGGTTTCGAAAGCGGATGGGGAAACACCTTCTCCCTGGCCCATGACAGTGACGACGTTCGAGACGCGACATTTGGAGGATTCATCGCCACCCTGTACAATGACGACACCACCAGCCTTGTCTTAAACTACGCCCATGCCTGGAATCTGACCGACGGTTTCACAGGCGTCATGGTTCTCCCCTTCCTGGTGAGCAAAACCGAAGAGCCCATCTATGATGGCAAAGGACTTGAAGTAGACAAGGAATGGGTGACGCACATCAAAGAAAACACCGCCGATTTAGTCAGCAGGATGGAAGGGAACATCAACATCGGCGACGTTGACATGCTGGGTCTGTTGCTGAGAACCAACACCTCGGCGATTTACGAGGACATGGACATTGATCTGTTCCTTTCCCTTTCATGGAGCCACACCGACCCGTCGGATCTTTCGACCCATCCGTTCTATAGTCTGCTTGGATATGGAATGCTCACCACCGATTCACTGGAAAAACATGACGGCTACAGCATCTACATGGGGGCGGTCTTTCCGGCGTTTGAAGATGATCGCATCGGGTTTGAATTCAACTGGGGATCAAAATACTGGTTTAACATGACCAGCGCCGAAGACTCTCTGGTGGCCAGCAAACTCTCGGCCAGAGGCATGGTCTTTGAAGGGTATTATATCAAGCCCATTGTGGGAAGAAACATGTTTGTGACCGTTGGCGCCCGATATTATGATTACAAATACACATTAAGCGGAAACCCGTTGGGCGAGCCCGTTGAAATTTCCGAGGCGGACGGCATCCAGGCGGTGTTCCCCACGCCTGACAAGGTCTGGGATTTTTACACCTCCGTGACCGTCAGATATTAAAAAAAAACGTCTTTTAATTGACATATATATTCTAATTTTAATTAATTAAGGAGGAAGCAAAATACCATGTTAAAGAAAATCGTGATATTTATCTTTGGAGTTTTCCTGACATTCACGTTTATGAACTCCGCATGTTTCGCCGCTAAAAAAGGAAATCACAAAAAAGGAAAATTTACCTATCGACAGGTCTTTATAGCATGCAATGCAAGGGGTGAAATCGCCAAAGCCAAACCGTCGTTGAATCCCAGCGATAAAACTCAGTCTCAGTGGGACCGAATTTTTGACAAAAAAAGGTTCAAAGCCTTTGGCTGTGAAAAAGAATGGGGCGCGCTTTCCGAAAAAGATCTTCTCAACATCTACACCTATTTGCATAAATACGCCGCTGATTCGCCATCACCCGCAAAATGCCAATAATTTTTTCTTTGGGACGCGTTTTTTTGTCGCGATATGGCCATGTGTCATATCGCGACGCACCCTTTTTTCATGGGCGGCATAAAAAAAACGCCCCCGCTGTTTCCAAACCGGATTTAATAATAATATGATAGGAATTTCAAAACTTTACTGCGGAACTGTGGAACCCTCCGACGCTCTTCGTTACGGACGAGCCTCATCTGAGTTGCCCTCTCATCTGCTTCAATTTTCCAAGGACAAACGCCCGGTTGTGGTATGGAACGTGACCCGGCGATGCAACCTGAAATGCATCCATTGTTATGCCCATGCCAAAAACATTCACTTTGGCAATGAGCTTTCAACAAGCCAGGGAAAAACCCTCATTGACGACCTCTCTGATTTCGGAGCGCCGGTGATGCTTTTTTCCGGAGGGGAGCCTTTGATCCGTGAAGATCTTCCCCAACTCGCTGAATACGCAGTGAAAAAAGGGATGCGAGCGGTGATATCCACCAATGGGACTCTTATCACAAAAGATGTGGCCAAAAATCTCAAAGAGATTGGCCTTTCCTATGTTGGAATAAGCTTAGACGGCATGGAGAGAATCAATGACAAGTTCAGGGGAATGAAAGGGGCTTTTTCCGCCGCCATCAAAGGCATTGAACATTGCATGGAAGCGGGCATAAAGGTCGGTTTAAGATTTACAATCAACCGGTTTAACTCCTTTGAAATTCCGAATTTATTCGATCTCATGGAGTCGATGGACATACCCAGGGTATGCTTTTACCATCTCGTCTATGCGGGACGCGGATCAAACCTTGTCAACGATGATTTATCCGCCGATGAAACCCGGGAAGCCGTCGATATCATCATGGACCGCGCCAAACAGATGCATGACAAGGGAACGCCCAGGGAAGTCCTCACGGTGGACAACCATGCCGACGGTCCTTATGTGTACCTTCGCATGAAAAAAGAAAATTCTCCCCGAACCGATGATGTGCTTAAACTCCTTGAAATGAACGAAGGAAACAGCTCTGGAAGGGGCATCGGGTGCGTCAGTTGGGACGGAAGCGTGCACGCCGACCAGTTCTGGCGGCATCATACGTTTGGGAATGTTCTGGAACGGCCATTTTCAAAAATCTGGACAGACACATCCGACCCGCTCATGATGAAAATGAAAGAGAAAAAAAATCATGTCAAAGGAAGATGCGCGGCCTGCAAATGGCTTGATGTGTGCGGCGGAAATTTCAGGGTTCGCGCTGAAGCGACAACCGGAGATATATGGGCGCCCGACCCGGCCTGCTATCTTACGGATGAAGAAATCGGATTAAAGTAAATCAAACGGTTCGACCCGCTCACCGAATAAAGTGTAACGAATAAAACGTGACGAATAAAGCGGATAAGCTCGTAAAAAATCGGATTCGAGAGCAGACACAGCATTATATAATTTAGATGCTGATTAATTACGGTAACTTGTAGGTTGGGTTGAGGGACGAAACCCAACCTATCTTTACTTTTTACGAGTTTGTCAATTAATGATACGTTCGTAAAAAATCGAATTTGCAACCAGACGCAACATTGCATAATTCAGATACTGATTAATTACGGCGCTTGTAGGTTGGGTTAAGCGAAGCAACCCAACATATCTTTACTTTTCATGAGTTTATCAATTAGTGATACGCTCGTAAGAAATCAAAAATCAGGTTTTTGAACTTTGTAACCAACTGAAATTATTAAGTCTGGGTTTTTAAAATAGACCCAAAATAGTGAATGGGTCAAAAAATTCGACAACCAAGGCGTAGTGGTTTTTCGGGAGCGGGGCCATACATTTTTAGTATGCCGAACGAATGAAAACCCACGACAACGCCGTAGATTGGATTTTTTACGACGCTATCTTTCTTTTTATGACGCTATTTTTTTACGATGCTATCTTTTTTTTTACGACGCTATCTTTTTTTTTACGACGCTATCAAAGCTCACCGAACAAAACCTGGCAAAGCTCACCGAA
>Ga0307987_1000980_pt1 | contig 16212 bp, 11 predicted proteins | sample EllFjometagen181_FD_203157 | JGI IMG/M metagenome (GOLD analysis project Ga0307987, IMG submission 203157) | Marine microbial communities from Ellis Fjord, Antarctic Ocean - #181 | ecosystem: Environmental > Aquatic > Marine > Unclassified | place: Southern Ocean | collected 2014-10-08
AGCTGCGGCTGTGGGGGCCGATCTCCCGCTGGCTGACCAGGGACTTTCGGTTCTTGTGGACGAACTCGATGGGGTCTTCGATGGTCACGAAGTGCATGGCGCGCTTCTGGTTCATCTCGTGGATGATAGCGGCCAGGGTGGTGGACTTTCCCGAGCCGGTGGGGCCGGTGACCAGCACCAGGCCGCTGGACAGCCCGGTGAGCTTGTGGACCGAGCCGGGGAGCCTGAGCTGCTCCACCGTCATGATCTTGGTGGGGATGATGCGGAACACCGCCGCCCGCCCCCGGTGCTGGCGTGAGACGTTCACCCGGAAGCGGGCCAGGCCTTCGACCTCATAGGCGTAGTCCGCGTCGCCGTCGTTCAGGTAGGTCTTCCAGATGCGGCTGGGTGCCGTGGGCTTCATCAGGCGCTCGAAGTCGTCGTCGGTGAGCACACGATATCGAATGGGTTCGATGCGGCCCGAGCTGCGGAAGATGGGGGGGCGGCCGACGCTCAAGTGGAGGTCCGAGGCGCCCCGGTCGTTCATGAGCTTGAGGAAACGATCGATGGGGTTCATGGGGCGGCCTCCACCTCCCGCAGGAACGCGGGCTTGCAGTGGGGGGCGAAGGTCTCGGGCTTCTCGGCCTTGAGCCAAGCGTCCTCGGCGGCGATCAGGCCCTCTTCCACCAGGCCCATCAGGGCTTGGTCGACGGTCTGCATGCCCACCCTGCGCCCGATCTGCATCATGCCGGGGATCTGGTAGGTCTTGTTGTCGCGCACCAGCTTGCCGATGCTCAGGGTGCCCTTGAGCACTTCGAAGACCGCCACGCGGCCTTCGCCGTCCTTGCGGGGCAGCAGCTGTTGGCAGACCACGTACTTGAGGCTCTCGGACAGGCCCATGCGCACCTGCTGCTGTTCCTCGGGGGGGAAGCTGCCCACCAAGCGGTCGATGGTCTGGTGGGCCGAGGTGGTGTGCATGGTGGCCAGCACCAGGTGGCCGGTCTCCGCGGCCATCAAAGCCATACGGATGGTCTCCACGTCGCGCATCTCCCCCACCATGATGACGTCGGGGTCCTGGCGCAGGGAGGCGCGCAGGGCGCGTGCGAAGGACTCCGAGTGGGAGCCGATCTCGCGCTGGTTGACCAGGGCCATCTTGATCGGGTGCACGAACTCGATGGGGTCCTCGAGGGTGATGATGTGGTCGGGCTTGGTCTCGTTGATCAGGTTGACGATGGCCGCGAGGGTGGTGCTCTTTCCGCTGGCTGCGGGGCCGGAGACGATGATGATGCCCTGGTGGTAGTCCAGCAGCTCTGTGAGCCGTCCGGGGATGCGCAGGTCGGCGAAGGTGGGGGGCACGTTGGGGATCACCCGGAAGGCGGCACAGAGCCCCAGGCGCTGCATGTAGGCGTTGACGCGGTAGCGCCCGACCTCGGGGATGGCGTGGCAGAAGTCCACCTCGCCTCTTTCCTTCAGCGTGGCCCTGTGGCGATCCTCGAGGATCTGCACGATGGCCCGCTGGGCGGTCCGGGCGTCCAGGACGGGGACGTCTGCGAGACGCTCGAGCTTGCCCCGGCGCCGGATGATGGGGGGCTCGCCGACGGTGATGTGCAGGTCGGAGCAGCCCTGCTCGCGGATGCGGGCCAGCAGCTTGTCGATGGGGCGGCTGAGGTCATTCGCGGACACCGCCAAGGCGCTGTCATCGACGACCTTGGCCTCCCGGCCCAGGCGGGCCCCCAGGTCGCGGCGCACCTCGGCGGAGCGTGTGCGCACGTCGCTGGAGGGGTCCTTGGACTCGAGCAGCTCGAGCATAGGCAGGATGCGCTCGTCGGAGAAGCGGGCCATGGCGGCCACGACCTCGAGACGTACATCGGCTCGCTCATGGCGCAGCAGTCTGGACAGGGGCTCGAGGGCCTTGGTGGAGCCGATGCGCGCCAGGGCATCGATGGCGGCCCAGCGCGCTTCTTCGTCTTCGAGGGCCTTGATGAGCGCGGGTAGGGCCCGCACGTCTCCCAGCTCCCCCAGGGCGTCGCAGGCGGTGATGCGCAGCCACCAGTCGGGGTCCTCGAGCAGCTTGCAGACCGGCTCGACCACCCGCGGATCGTCGAAGTACTGCACCATCACCAAGGCGGCGGTGCGCACGTCCTCGTTCTCGTGCTCGAGCAGCACCACCGCGTGCTCGAGGACGTTGTCCCCCATGCTGCGCAGGGTCTCGAGGATGCGGTCTCGCAGCCAGCCCACCAGGTTGCGGGCGAACAGCAGGATCTCCAGCAGCACCTCGGTGGGCTCGCCGGTCTTCATCAGCAGATCCACCGCCATGCGGCGCGTGGCGTCCTCGCCTTCGCCCAACAGCTCGATGAGCTGGATGCGCATCTGTTTGGGGTGGGCTTGGGCTTGTTTGTCCAGGTAGTCCTTGGCCAGGGAGCGACTCGCGGCGTCACCGTGGGCGAACGCGTCGAGCATCAGCGTGAGCACCCGCAGGTCCTGGACCTCCCCCAGTGCCTGCACCGCGGTGGAGGCCACCCGACGATCCCGGTCCCGGGCCAGCTCGAGCAGCAGGTCCGCGTGACGCCCTGGCTTGCCGTCGCGCACCAGGCGGCGGACAGCGGTGAGGCGAACCTCGCCTTGGGCTTCCTTGGCAGCGCGGGCCTTCCAGCGTGCACCCAGATCGCCGCTAAGCTCCACCGACAGCTCCCAGCCCTGGCGTTGTTTGGCCGGGTTCTTGTCCTTGACCAGGCCCTCCACCACCTTCTCCATGACATCGGGTTCCACTCTGGGGATCAACCTCGAGGCGAAGGAGCGGATGTGTGCGGGCTGCTGGCTCATCTGCTCCACCAGGTCGCGCACGGCCCCCGACGAGGGCTTCTGTAGAAACAGCTCCACGGCGGCCTGGCGTACGGCAGCATCCTTGTTCCAGATCAGGGGCACCACCTCGGAGGCGCCGGGTGAGGCCTGGCGAAGCTGACCGATGAGGGCATCGCGGTCGCCTGGTCGTTGCCAGCCGCCCTGCTCGAGCTCTCCAAGAAGAGTCTTTGTTTTTCCGCGTCCGAAGATCGCCATGTCTCGCACCTCGCCTGGACGAAGTCGTAGGTGTGTGGGTGGGACCCGCTGGATGGCGGGGCCGTGAGCACTCGCGGCGACATTCTCGCATATGCGGCGCAACTACCGAGAATGCTTCGAGCAAAGGTGCTACAACCATGGCGCTGCAACTTGCGCAGGAGGACCCGATGATGCGCTTCGCCCTTCCTTTCCTCGCCCTCGCCGTCGGCTGTGGTTCCGAGGGTGTGACCCAAGAACAGCTCGACGAGCTGGCCGGGACCGTCAGCGCTCAGCGCGCCCTCATCACCGAACTCGAGAATAGCGTCGCCGACTTCGAGGCTCAGATCGCCGACGTGCAGTCCGATGTTGACGGCAACACGTCGAGCATCGCCATCAACTCCATCGAAGTGTCCGAGAACGCCACGGCCGTGAGTGATCTGCAGGATGGCTTCGACGTGCACGAGGGGCGCATCTACTCCCTCGAAGCTGCCACCGGGTCGGTGGATCTCGGCTACCTCGAGAAGGGCATCGCGGCCCTCGAGTCCACCACGGCCACCCACGGCAGTGCTATCGCCACCCTCGATGGCACCGTCTCCAGTCTCTCCAGCGATCTGGCCAGCGTGCAGTCCGACGTGGCCAGCCTGCAGAGCTCGGTCGGCTCCAACAGCTCCGCCATCTCCACCCTGCAGAGCACCACCAGCACCCACAGCGGCGACATCTCCACCCTGCAGTCCAACGTGGGCGCGGTGGAGTCCGACGTCGCTGCTGTCGAGTCCGACGTCACCGCTGTCGAGTCTGCCGTCGCTGCTGTCGAGTCCGACGTCGCTGCTGTCGAGTCCGACGTCGCTGCTGTCGAGTCCGACGTCGCTGCTGTCGAGTCCGACGTCGCTGCTGTCGAGTCCGACGTCGCTGCTGTCGAGTCCGACGTCGCTGCTGTCGAGGCCGACGTGGTGGGCAACGCCAACGACATCGCCGACCTGCAGAGTGACCTGGCCACCGTCTCCGACTTGGGCAGCGTGTTGTCGGTGGACAGCTCCGGCGACCTGATCCTCAGCGACGCAAACCTGTACGTGCAGAGCGGCACCGGCGCCACCGACGGTCGTGAAAACGGCAAGGGCAACGTCGTCATCGGCTACAACGAATCCACCGGTAGTGAGAGCCGCATGGGCTCCCACAACCTGGTGATCGGCCCCTACCACGACTACACCAGCTTCGGCGGCATCGTGGCCGGCTACGACAACACCATCAGCTACGAGCACGCCTCGGTGCTCGGCGGCCAGAGCAACGATGCCACGGGCTACCTCGCCACGGTGGTGGGCGGCTACAGCAACGAAGCCGCGGGGTCCTACTCCACGGTGGTGGCCGGCTACAGCAACCAGACCACCGGCAGCTACTCGGCGGTGCTGGCCGGCTCGTACAACTACGCCACGGGCACGGCCGCCGCGGTGGTGTCGGGCGAGTACAACTATGCCTCGGCCTCCAATGCTGCTGTGGTGGCGGGTTCCAGCAATCAGTCCAGCTACACCGGCGCGGTGGTCGTGGGCGGCTCCGCCAACTACGCCTACGGCTACTACACGGCGATTCTGGGTGGCTCCTACAACTGGGCCACCGACAATTACGCCACGGTCTCGGGCGGCAACGGCAACTACGCCAGCTACGACTACGCCACGGTGGCGGGTGGCTATCAGAACGACGCCACGGGCTACGCCTCGGCGGTGCTGGGCGGGTACTACAACGAAGCCAGCGGCAACTACTCCACGGTGTACGGCTCCAGCAACCAGACCGCCAGCACGTCCTACGACTACGAGCCCTAGCCCGAACCCCGGGCCGCGGGGTCGGCGATGAGGTGAGATCCGGCGGGGAAGGGGATAGGTGCGCGTCACCCCCCGCTCCCCGAGGACTCCCATGGCTGACGCCAAGATGAAGCACCCACCCGGGCTGTACGTGCTGTTCGGCACCGAAGCCGCCGAGCGCTTCTCCTTCTACACCATGCGCGCGCTGCTGGTGCTGTACGTCACCCAGGTCATCTTCCTGGGCCAGTACACGGGCTCCCTGGTTCACGGGGAAGAGATCACCGACGCCATCCAGGCCGACGCTCCGGCCGTGCTCGAGTCCGCCCTCGATGATCTCAGCAGGGAGCAGACCGCGAAGCTGTACCAGGCCGTGGGTTTGGCCACCCCCGACTTCGATGCCGAAGGGGACGATGCCCACGACGCCGTCGTGCCCGCCGAGGTGGCGGCCCTGTGGGATCGCTCCAACGCCACGGATTTGATCGGTGATGTCCAGCTGGCGATGACCGACCTGAAGACCGACCTGGACGGGCTCTTCGATGAGGCTGTGGCCAGCGCCGGCTCGAATCCCGAGATCTTCGGCCAGTGGGTGATCAAGGAAGAGATCAAGCGGGTTGTCCGCACCGAAGCCCTGGCGTTGTACGGCCTCTACCTGCTCCTGGTCTACTCTTCGGGGCTCATCGGGGGCTACTTCGCTGACAAGATCCTGGGCTCCCGCAAGTCCATCTGGATGGGCGGCATCGTCATGTGCATCGGGCTGTTCGTCATGGGCATCCCCGGGGCCGCGGCCATGTTCTACGGCCTGGGTCTGGTCATCGTGGGCAACGGCTTCTTCAAGCCCAACATCTCCACCATCGTCAGCGGCCTGTACGACGAAGGGGACAACCGGCGCGACGGTGCGTTCACCATCTTCTACATGGGCATCAACCTGGGTGCCTTCCTGGCCATCTTCGGCGCTTGGGTAGCCGAGAGCACCGCAGCCACCCACGAGTGGGGCTGGAACATCGGCTTCGTGATCGCTGCGGTGGGCATGATCGGCTCCTTGCTGCTGTTCCACTGGGGTCAGAAGCTGTTGGGCACCGCGGGCTTCCCCCCAGGCCGTGAGGTCACGGCGGCGTCCCGCTTGAACATGAAGGACGCCCGCGACATCGTGCTGTGGAGCCTGGGCCTCGTCGCGGTGGCCGCGGCGTTGGTCAGCATCTGGCTGGTCACGGGCTTCATGCCATCGGTCATCCCTGTCTGGTTGCCCTTTGCCCTGGGCGGCATCCTCATGTCCTTCGTGGTCTTCAGCCTCTTCAAGGCCAAGCTCGGAAAGGAAGAGTGGCACCGGGTCATCGTCATCTTCGCCCTCTCGGTCTTCGTCATCTTCTTCTGGATGGGCTTCGAGCAGGCTGGCGGCACCATGACGCTGTTCGCCCTTGACCAGACCGACCGGCACATCATGGGCTGGGAGATGCCCGTGGTGTTCTTCCAGGGCTTCAACCCCATCTTCATCTTCGTCCTCGCTCCGGTCTTCTCCCTGCTCTGGGCGTGGAACGACAGGAACAAGTGGGGCCTGTCCACCTCGGGCAAGATGGGCGTGGGCCTCATCCTGCTCGGTGTCGGCTTCGGGGTCATGTACCTGGGCCAGGAAGCCGCCCAGGTCCACGGGCAGGCCGCCCTGTACTGGCTGGTGGCGGTCTACTTCATCCACACCGTCGCAGAGCTCTTCCTGTCCCCCATCGGCCTGTCCATGGTCACCAAGCTCTCGCCGGTGCGCACGGTCAGCCTGATGATGGGCGTTTGGTTCTTCTGCACCGCGTTCGCCGACTACCTGTCGGGCCAGATGGAAGCCTTCACCCACTCCATGGGCTTCGACCTGTGGGGCTCGCTCATCGTCACGTCGGTGGTACCCGGCGTGCTGCTGCTGCTCCTGGCGCCGATGCTGACCAAGTGGATGCACGGGAGGGGCTAGCTGGCCACCGCCGTCGCCCCCTGGGGAGACCCTAGGGGGCTTCGCGGTCCAGGACGGGCTTCTCGGCCAGGTAGATGAGCTGCTGGTCGGGGCCCACCATGGCGTCGCTGGGGGGGTTGACCCGGTCGCCGTCGGCGTCGTGCAGGCCGATGACCATGGCACCCAGCTCGTGCTTGACGTGCCGGGTGGTGTCCGCGAAGGAGCAGGGCAGGTCGAGGTCCAGCGGGGGCGGCCCTACGTAGAGGTTGTGGGCGCCGGCTACAGCCACCGAGCCCAGCACCGCGGCGGTGCCGGGCATGGTGACGGCGTGGGCCACCAGGGAGAAGCCCAGGCGGGTGGTCTCGATGACCTCGTCGGCCCCGGCCGTGCGGGCGTGGGCGACGTTCTCGGAGTCGAGGATCTCGGCCACCACGTACAGCGGTTGCTTGCGGTGCTGGGTCGGGATCTGGCGCTTCATCCACGAACGGATGGTGAACGCGGTGAGGATGGTGGAGGCGTCGGCATGCTGGGGTGAGACCGCTCGGCTACCCACGATGATGACCGCGCGGGCGTGGTCCAGGCGCACCTTGCCCAGCTCGCTCTCTTTGGAGGGGTCACCGCGGATCCAGGTGACGTCCGGTGGGAAGTCCAGGGGCTGGTTGCCGTCGGCGAAGACCAGCACTGAAGTGAGGTCGGGATCCACTTCTTGGGCGATGGCGTCCAGCAGCATGCGGGAGCCTGCGTCGAAGCCGCAGATGACGATGTGATCGATATAGGTGGACATGCGGATCTGCTCCTCCCGCAGACGCCAGACGGCGTGCAGCAGGGTGCGGCTGACGATGCCGGCGAACAGGGCGAGGGTGAACATACCGGCGACCATCAGCACCCCGCCGACAACCTTGCCCAGGGGCGTGATGGGGGTGATGTCGCCGAAGCCCACGGTGGTCAGGGTGACCAGGGCCCACCAGATGCCGTGGCCCAGGTTGGTGATGTCCGGGTTGGTGCCCTTCTCGATCAGCGTGATGGAGACACCGCCCACCAGGGTGGCGGTGCCCAGCAAGCTGAAGGCGAAGCCGTACAGCAGGCCGTTCTGCTGGAACATGCCCACGATGGCCTGGAACAAGTTCGAGTAGCGAAACACCCGGGCAGTGCGCAGCAGGCGCAATGCGCGCAGGCCGCGGAAGGCCGGCACCACCGCCAGGCAGGTGAGGATGTCCACCAAGTTGAGCGGTCGGATGCAGTACACCAGCCGGCCCAGCAGGTGGATCCGAATCCGCTCGGGGCGGGTGAGCTCGAATAGATCGAGCTTTGGGGGCCGGTACGAGAGGATGCGCAGGGAGATCTCGACCACGAACAGGCCGAGCACCACGCGGTCGATCACCAGCAGCGCGCGGGCGGGACCGCCACCCTCTTCGAGGGTCAGATCCACCCCGAACAACACGATGGACAGGATGATCAGGCCCCATACCACCCCGTGCACGACCCGATAGGCCTGTGAACCAGGGCGGTGGAACGCACTGTGGATGGCCTTGAAGAGGTTCTGCATGGGGTGTTTCTCACTCCGGCCGTATCGTGCCACCCACGGCCGCGCCCGAGCGCCCCGGTATTCCCGTTTCGCGACATGGCGTACCACGGCTGTGCTCGGTCAATGCTCGCGGCTATCGGCGCTTGCTAGGGGCCGTCCCGGTGCATACTTCCCACTTTCTTCAAGGGAGAGATCAGATGCCTGCTCACGAGGTCCTGCGGCTGCTCAAGAACGCCGCCAACAAGGTTCGCGATCCCCTCTCGGGTCAGTCCCTGCAGCAGGCCGGCATGGTCGGCCACGCGCGGGTGGAAGACGGTCGCTTGGTGCTGCAGATCGTGGTCTCCCCGCGGCACACCGACGAGCAGCGTCGGCGCATGCTGAGCTCACTGGGTGGCCAGGTCAAGCACGCCGGCTGGGACGGCCCCATCGACGCGGAGCTCTCTGAGCTGCCCGACTTCGATCCCAGCGGTGGCGCGGCGGCCCCCCAGGCGGCCCCCCCGGCGTCCCCGCCGGCCGCTGAGCCCCAGCCGAAGCCCGACGACGCTGGCGCTCCGCCCAAGAAGGCCATCCCGGGCGTGAAGTACGTGGTGGCCGTGGCCAGCGGCAAGGGTGGCGTAGGCAAGAGCACCGTGGCCCTGCAGCTCGCTCTGGCCTTGAAGCGCGCGGGACATGCCGTGGGTCTGATGGACGCCGACATCTACGGCCCCAGCCTGCCCCTGATGCTCGGCACCAACGAACGCCCTGGGCTCAACGAGGCCCAGCAGATCGTCCCGGTGCAGGCCCACGGGCTGCGCTGCATGTCTGTCGGCTTTCTCGTCGGTGAGAAGACCCCGCTGATCTGGCGCGGTCCCATGGTGATGGGTGTGGTTCGGCAGTTCATCGAAGACGTGGACTGGGCCGGGGTCGACTATCTGATCATCGATCTGCCCCCGGGCACCGGCGACGCTCAGCTCACCATGGCCCAGCTCGTGCCGGTCTCCGGCGCCGTCATCGTCAGCACGCCCCAGCAGCTCGCTCTGCTGGACGTGGTGCGTGGTCTCGAGATGTTCCAGCAGCTCCACATGCCCATCCTGGGCGTGGTCGAGAACATGGCCTGGCTCGAGCTCCCCGACGGCAGCAGGATGCACCCCTTCGGGCAGGGCGGCGCTCGTCGGCTGGCCGAAGAGCGGGGCGTCGATCTGTTGGCCGAGCTTCCCCTCGACCCGGCCCTGCGCCAGGCGGGTGACGCGGGCCAGCCCGATCTCGAGGCTGGCAGCGCCGCCGCAAAGGCCTTCGAGGCCATGGCCAGCGCAGTGGCGGCCAAGCTCCCGGTGACGGGGTCCCCATGAGCTCCCGCTGGCAAGAGCGCGCCCCTCTGGCCGACCGCTCGGGGCGCCAGCACAGCTACCTGCGCGTCAGCGTCACGGACCGCTGCAATCAGCGCTGCCAGTACTGCATGCCCGCCGAGGGCGTGGCTCAGAAGTCCCACAGCGACATCCTGCGCTACGAGGAGACCCTCGAGCTGGTGAAGCTGTTCGTGGAACTGGGGGTCCGTCGTGTGCGCATCACCGGCGGCGAGCCGCTGGTGCGGCGGGGCACCGAGAGCTTCATCGCGGCCCTGGGGCAGATCTCTGGGCTCGAAGAGATCAGCCTCACCACCAACGGGACCCTGCTGGCGGATCGGGCTCAGGCCCTGGCCGACGCGGGCCTTCACCGGGTCAATGTCAGCCTCGACTCCCTGCGCGCCGATCGCTACGAGCGCATCACCCGCGGTGGCGACCTGGCGGCGGCCATCGCCGGTGTGCAGGCCGCTCGGGCAGCTGGGCTCACCCCCGTGAAGCTGAACACGGTGGTGCTCCCCGATCTGCTGGCCGACGAGGCCCGCGAGATCATCCTGTGGTGCAACGCGTCCCCCGAAGACTTCATCCCCCGGTTCATCGAGTGCATGCCCTTCCAGGACATCGCCGCCGCGGGCACCGCCCTGACCGACCTGCAGAAGGGTCTCCAGCGTCAGTTCGCCCTGGTGGCAGACGAGCAGGTGCAGGGCGACGGCCCGGCCCGCTACTTCCGGGTGGCCGACAGCGGCCTGCGCGTTGGCTTCATCGCTCCGCTCACCCAGCACTTCTGTTCTCGCTGCAACCGCCTGAGGCTCACCAGCGACGGACGCCTGGTCACCTGCCTGGGGTCCCGCGCAGGACTGTCCTTGCGGGACATGCTGCGCGCAGGCGCCAGCCGTGACGAGCTCATCGAGGCCATCAGCGACACCATCTGGAACAAGGTCCGTGGCCACGCCTGCGCGATGGACAACGACGAGCACTTCCCCAACACCATGTCCGAGATGGGGGGATAGCCAGACCGGGGGGCTCGCGACCTACGGCGGCGAGACCTGCCCAAAGTAGTCGTTGCCCCAGCACAGGATGCGTGCATCATCCCGCAGGGCGCAGCCGTGGTACTTGCCCACAGCCACGGCGGTGAAGCTGCCGCTGGGCGGGGTGCACTGGCCCAGGTCCACCTCGCTGTCGCCGTCTTCGCCGATGCAGCCCCAGCAGTCGAGGCTGCCGTCGCTGGCGATGGCGCAGCTGTGGTAGCTGCTGGCGGCCACAGCGGTGTAGCTGCCGCTGGGGGCCTGGCACTGGCCGTGGTCGTAGGGCTCGCCGTCGTTGTCGCCAAGGCAGCCCCAGCAGTCGATGCTGGCATCGTCGGCGATGGCACAGCTGTGCCACTTGCCCACGCTGATGGTGGTCCAGCTGCCCTCGGGGGCGTCGAGCTTGCCGTGGTCTTCGTCGCCCCAGCACAGCACGGCACCCTTGGTGGTGACCCCGCAGCTGTGCTGGGAGCCGCTGGCGATCTCGGCGTAGAAGTCGACGGGCGGTTCGCATTGGTCGTAGTCGACGCCGCAGCCCCAGCAGGTGGCGACGCCTTTCGGTCCGGTTGCGCAGCTGTGGTGGGTGCCCACGCTGATGCCTGCCCAGCTGTCCTCGGGGGCGTCGCACTGGCCGTCGTCGGAGCCGTCGCCGCAGCCCCAGCAGCGGACATTGCCGTCGAGGTCGAGGCCGCAGCCGTGGTAGAAGGTGACCGCCACCTGGCTCAGGCTGCTGCCCGGAGGGCTGGCTTGGTTGGTCTCATCCGACCCCCAGCAGTGGGTGAGCCCGTCGGCCTGGATGCCGCAGCTGGTGACCCCACCGCTGGCGATGGCCTGCCAGCTGACGCCCTCGCTCGAGATGTGCTCATCCAGGCCGGTGTCGCCCCCGCAGTCCGGCGCACCGGCGCAGTCGGAGTCCTGGCAGTCGAAGTCGCCGTCGCGATCGTTGTCGGCGCCGTCGCTGCATTCGCCGGCGTTGTCGCCTTCGTGGGCGGAACAGGCGATGAGGGACAGGGCGATGAACGGGATCAGGGGAGTGTGGTGCATGGGCTCGAACCTCGGGGCGACCCGTGCAACATAGCGTGTCGATCGTGGGTAGCGCCTACTTTGCGCCCAGCACCCAGCTCACCACGTAGCGCCCACCTTCGGGGGCCTCGTAGGGAGGCTCCACCTGCTTCCACGCGCCCTCGAGGCCTTGCTCGACGGCCACCAGCTCGAGGTGGCACATGGCGATGCCCATGTCCAGACGCTGGATCTCGAAGTTCAGCGCGCTTCCGTAGCCGGGGGTGGACTGCAGGAACAGGTGCGCGCCCGCATCGTTCACCACCGCGCGCCAGGGCTGCTTGTTGGAGGCGGAAGGGGCGATACGCAGTGCCTCGAGGGGCTCGGCCCAGGGGCCGGTCCCAGCGGCTAGGGGTCGGGAGAAGTCGCCATCGAAGAACAGCGTGTCGAAGGCCTTGCGCTTGCGGGACCCCGCGAACATGCGCACCGCGCCGTCCATCAAGCCCCGCTTGGCTGTGGTGGGACCCACAGGGCTGGCGGCCGGTAGCCACTCATCGCTGCCAAGCTGCACGGTCTCACCGAAGGCCTTGCGGTCCAGTGTGCCCCCCAGCCAGCAGGTGCCCAGCCCGAGCCGGGTGGCCTCGAGGATCAGGCGCTCGAAGACGTAGCCATAGTCTTCGAGGTCGCGCTCACCGCGGGTGAGGGCCCCCACCAGATAGGCTTGGGCGCCTCGGATGAAGCCGTAGGTGCCGAGCTTCTTGCCATCCTTGGCCGCACCCTCGACCAGCTGGAGTCGGATGGGTGTGCCGAAGGGGCTGGGTGCGGGCTGGGCGCAGGCAGCCTCGAGAGCCGCGACCTGGGTGGGCTCCATGGGCCTGGCTACGTAGCTGCGCCACGCCGAGCGGCTGCGGATGACGGCGGACCAGACGGGTGTGGTCGCCATCGCCTAGGTCTCGGCCTTCTGGGTGGCGAGGTCTTTGGCGCGATTGCGGTAGAGCTTCTTGTCGACCACAGCCGCCATTGCCTGGACGTCGTGCCCACCGCCCAAGAAGTCGTCAACCTGCTTGGCCACGAACATGGCGTCGTTGATGGCCTTGCGGTGGTTCACGTCTAGCATGGCCACGTTGGGCTTCTTGTCGACCATGTTCTTCACCTGAACCAGGTGACGCTGGTAGAGCTTCTTGACCTCGGCGTCGGTGGCCGAGGTGTCTTCGGTGCCCAGCCGGTAGATCATCTTGTTCTGGCTGGCGATCACCTCGTCGATGTCCCGCCGCATGAAGAGGACACGGTAGGCGTTGTCGTCGGGGAGTTCCTTGATCAGGAAGCTGATGACCTTGAGCACCTTGCCCCGGGCGTCGGCGATGTAGGACTTGTCGGTCTCGTTTTCGAGATCCTTGACCCGCTCGTACTCGAAGTAGCCCTTGGGATTGTCGATGTCCGCCTCGCGCTCGCCGTCGGTCATGATGGCGTAGCCTGCGGCGTCGAGCATCTTCATCATCATCGACGTGCCCGAGCGGGGCAGGCCGGAGACGACGATGATGTCGTCGCCGTAGATGCGCTTGCGGTTGGCGGCGCGGATCTTGTCGATGCCGCGGTTCAGCTGCTTCTGCAGATCGTCCAGCATGGTGGAGTCCTGGGGAGGGGGGCAGGGGGCAGGGTCAGAGGACGACGCCGAAGACGTCCTTGAGGGCAAAGCCAGCGACCAGCGAGAGCACGAAGAAGAGGAGCAGGATGCCGGTCTCGCCGTCGGGCAGGTAGGCCAGCTCGCGCTCGATGTACTGGACGCGTAGGTCGTAGACGGGGGAGTCCCCCGGCAGGCCCGCTTCGCCCGGGTAGAGCAGGGCGTCGAGGCTCTTAGTGCGCATGATGGGCACCTTGCGCGGCTCGCCGCCCACGGCCAAGCCCTTTTCGACCACCGTGTCGCCCACGTGGACCTTCAGCACCCAGTCTCCCGGGGCTTCGGTGCGCAGGCGCCAGTAGGCCTGGCCGTCAGGGGTGCGCACGGGTGGGCCCTGCTGGGAGATGCCGGTGGGCAGCTCGAGGGTCACCGCCGTGACAGGCACGTCGCAGTGCTCGGCATCGAGCTGCAGCTCGAGCAGCGTTTCATGGCCCACGGGCATGGGGTCGAAGGCATAGCGGGCCTCGAGCTGCACCAGCATGGACATGATCGGTACGAACATGAACAGCATGGGCACGATGTTGAGGCCCAGGTACTTGCCGTTGTTCCACAGGATGTGCCCGGTGGCCATCACGACCATGCCGATGTCGTGGGAGAACAGCCGGATCTCCACCAGCCGCATCTTGATCTGGCTCTTGGCACGGGTGATGCCGGCCTGGTTGCTGGTGTACTTGTAGACCAGCAGGGCCACGATGCCGCCCAGCACCGGCCAGACGATCAGATCGAACCAAGCGTGCTGATCGCCGGGGGGCAGATCCAGGACGAGATCGAAGAGGGCGGAGGTGATCCGGTTGAAGGCGTTCATGCCGGGCTCTGCAGGGGCTGCGGGGGTGGGATGAGGAGCTAGGAGATGTACCCGAGGCCGCGGAGCTTGTCGCGGATGTCGTCGTCACCGTCGGTGCCTTCGAAGTTGACCATCTCCTTCTCGAGCACGTGGGTGATGAACTCTTCGAAGGTGGCGTAGCCGGCGACGTCGGCGATGTGCTTGAGGCGCTTGACCAGGTCCTTGTCGAGCTTGACCTTGACGGTGTTTCCGAACATTTTTTACTCCAGGAGGTGGGGGTCAGTCGGTGAAGATGCTCTCGCCCACCATGCCGGGGCCGGGGGGCAGTCCGAAGTGTTCGAGGATGCTCACGGGAAGGTCGGTGAGGTCGTGGCCCGTGGTGGTGAGCTTCTGGTCCGTGAGCAGCGTGCCCGGGAAGAGCTCAGCAGCGCCCAGGTGGTTGCCGGACCAGCGGCTGGTGTTGTCTTCCACGATGGCCACAGTGACCTCGCCCAGGGTGGACTCATCGGAGCAGGCGTAGCCGATGTCGTAGCCGATGATGAGGTCCGGGGCGTCGGCGATGCGATCGCCGCTGTAGACATCGGAGGCCGCGTCGACCTGGTAGATGCCGCTGCGGCCGTTGTCGGGGTCGATCCAGCCCTCGAGCCCTCGCGTGATCTCTCGCAGCAAGGGTGCGGCATCATCGGCGGTGACGATGCCCTGGGCCTCGCGGCCGGCGAGGTTCAGGTACAGGCCGTTGAAGCCCATGCCGTAGGCGCGGGTCTTGGACCAGTCCACATCGCCGGTGAGAAGGAAGCCGGTCTCTTTGCCTTCCTGCATCACCAGGTAGCCTCGCTCTTTCAGCCAGGCGTTGAGGTGGAAGCTGCGGGTCTGGGGTCCGAAGCCATGATCGGACATCACGATGAAGACGGTGTCTTCGGGTAGCGCTTCACGCACGCGGCCGATGGTGCGGTCCACATGTTGGTAGATCTCGAAGATGGCGCCGGCGTAGTCTTCGGCGAGCTCGGGCTCGTAGGCCGGGTGACGGCCGGCGAAGGCGAACTTGGGGTCCTTGTGGCGCCACAGCATGTGGCACTGCAGGTCGAGGTCCGACATGTAGACGAAGCTCATGTCGCCGCGCTCGAAGTGGTCCAGCGCCATGTCGAGCATGGCCTGGGTTTCGTTCTGGACCAGGGCCACCTGGGACAGGTAGTCGCCATCGTCGAAGAGCTTGTCCTTCAGGGCGTTGGTCTCTTCGGGCAGGCCCTGGGTGTAGAAGCCGCCGATGCGATCGTAGATCTGGGTGGCGAAGTCGTCGGGGCTCGAGATGACCTGGGCGGGATCTTCGGGCCAGATCTGCACTGGAGAGGCGTAGAGCTGGAAGCCGGGGCGGAGCTCCTTGGCGTAGAAGCGCACCGCGCCGACCATGTCCATGGCGTGGGCGGGCAGGGCCTCGAAGTCCACGGTGAGCCACGGGGACCATTCGCCTTCGACCAAGACGGCCTTGCTGTCGCCAACGGCCACCAAGGCCACGTCGTTCTCGGGATCGAGGGTGACCGTGACCCGGGCGCTGAGGTAGTCGCCGTCGTGGGGCTCTTGGCCCGGGGGCAGGTGGAAGAGGTCCGGGGGGCCTTCGATGGTGGAGATGACGGTCTCGGGGTTGCCGTCGAGATCGTTGTCCTGCACCGTGACCAGCTTGACCTCGCCTTTGATCTCCGAGGTGTCGAGGATGGGCTGGTCGGTGTACCAGGTGTAGGTCCCGTAGCCGCCGCGCATGTCGACGGTGCCCATGCCGCCCAGCACCTTCGCGTCGCTGGCGGGGGTGGGGTAGTTGCCGGGGATGCGGTAGACCTCGACGTCGACACCCGCAGCGTACAGGTAGTCCCAGAAGGGCACGCCGCCGCGGTTGTTGAGGATCTCACCGCCACCCAGGGGGATGTACATCCCCGCGATCTCCACGGAGTCGGTCTCTTCCACTTCGGAGGGTGCGGGCGTGGCCGATGAGATGGGGTGGTAGGTCGCGGGGTCGCGGTGCACGAAGTCGAAGATGCCGTGCCCGCCGGGGTTCATGCCGGTGATGAAGCCCGACCAGGCCACCGGGGACTGGGGCGGGGTGGAGGTGCCCAGCAGCTGGAAGGTGCCGTCGCCGATGAGCTTCTCGATGT
>Ga0307987_1000981_pt1 | contig 16207 bp, 13 predicted proteins | sample EllFjometagen181_FD_203157 | JGI IMG/M metagenome (GOLD analysis project Ga0307987, IMG submission 203157) | Marine microbial communities from Ellis Fjord, Antarctic Ocean - #181 | ecosystem: Environmental > Aquatic > Marine > Unclassified | place: Southern Ocean | collected 2014-10-08
GTTCAGGTTAGCAGAGCCGCGCTGCCCCCTTAGCTCATCTGGATAGAGCGCTTGATTCCTAATCAAGAGGTAGCAGGTTCGAGTCCTGCAGGGGGCGCCCTCTTTCAACCTGGCTTTTTCGCTGCTATGCTGACCGTCGATTGTGGCTTTTCCACATTCCTTCCACATTCGACGGTGAACGAAGATGCCCAAGGTCGCCAAGCCCCGCAAGAAGGGCAACCGCTGGGAGGTCAACTACCTCGACGCTGACGGGCGTCGCCGGTGGGAGACCCACGCCACCTACAAGGCCGCTACGGCGGCGCTGCGCCAGCGTCAGACCGAGGCCGACGCCATCCGCTCCGGGCTCTTGGCGGCCCCTCCCGAGCCCCGGAGCTTCGAAGAGCTGGTGACCCTGTGGAAAGAGGTCAAGCACGCCAAGCGGTCCCTGCCGGCGGACAAGAGCAACATCCGCAATCACCTGCGTCCGGCGTTTGGCGAGTTGATGCTCCACGAGATCACGCCCAGGCGCATCTCGGCCATGGAACGGCGCTCGAAGAAGCACCTGGCCGTCAACTCCGTGCGTGCGGTCCTGGCCCTGCTGCGCTCCATGCTGAACCTGGCAGTGGAGCACGGCTGGCTGGCGGTGGCTCCGAAGGTGCGGTTGCCGCGCAAGCCTGACCTGGACTACACCTGGCTGCGCTCCGAGACGGAGATCCGCAGCTTCCTCGAGGCTGCGGCCAAGGACGACTACCCCGCGCTCATACAGTTGTACGCCACGGCGGTCTACACCGGGATGCGGGCGGGCGAGCTGCTCGGCCTGCGCTGGGACGACGTGGACCTCGAGCGCCGGCTCATCACGGTGCAGCGCAGCTACACCAACCCCACCAAGAGCAGCCGCATCCGGCGGGTGCCAATCCTCGATCCGTTGCTGCCGCTGCTGCGGGCCTGGAAGCTGGCCTGTCCGTCGCCAGAGCTGGTGTTCCCGAACCGTCAGGACCGGATGCACCCGCGCAGCGCCAGCGTGACCAAGGCCGTGTTCCACCGGGTGCGGGCGCGGGCGAAGATCGAGGGGCTGACCTTTCACGATCTGCGGCATACCTTCGCCAGCCACTGGGTGCTGAAGGGCGGAGACATCTACCGGCTGCAGCAGATCCTCGGGCACTCGAGCATCGAGCTGACCCAGCGGTATGCGCACCTGGCGCCGGGGGCCTTCGATCAGGACCTGGGGCGGTTTGGGGACTATGTGCCCAAGGAGGATGGGGGAGGGGAGGTCATCAAGCTCTCCAGCGGTGGCCAGGGCTGACCGGCAGGGACGGTACGGGTGAACAGCACCGTTCCAGCGGGCCGCCCCAGCCATCGGCTGATCAGCTCTTCGGGATCCTCAGCGAAGCCGGTGAGATCGAGCTCCAGGGGCTCGCCAAGCTGAGCGCCGGGCGTCATGGCCACGGCGTCGCGAAATCCATCATCATCAGGGTGGAAGTACACCTTGGTGCGATGGAACGGGAGGCCTCGCTGCGCCATGAAACCATCGAAGCCACCAGATGTGCAGCGCATGGTGAGCAGGTGTCGTCGCCGGCCGGTCACGATGTCCATCAGCTCTTCGACGCGGGGTGAGCGGAGCCAGTCCACCAGCACGGCGTCGGTGTTGTCGAGGGGATCGGGGGCACCGGGGCCCGACGGCTTCAAGAAGACGCTCCGGTCGAAGATCAGCGTGGGGACGATCTTGCGGACCTCGTAGGCGCCTACGGTGCTGTCGCGTCGGCCTGTCGTGCGCGCGGTGTGCCAGTTGTCGAGCTTCTTTCGGAGTTCCTTGGATTTGCGCCGCAGATCCCTGGGGGTGTGTGGCCGCTCGTGGCCACCCAGAAGCCAGCTACGGAGTCGGTCTCGCTCGATCGTGATGGCGGTATGTTCGTCGAGCACCAGCTCCAAGGCGAAGAGGGCGCGCATGTCAACCAGGTGGTCGTCGTAGGATTCCACCTCCGCGGGTCTTGTGCCGTCTTCGAGGTCGACCAGGGCGTCTGTGATGGCCGTGGCCGTGTTCATGGGCGCGAAGCTGCGTGGCCGACCCCGGCCCGTAGCGGGCTCGATGCCCGGGACGTGCTCGGCGCAGGAATCCATAGTCGGCTTGGTTTGCCGGTCACCAGGGTCCCAGAGACGCTGCGGCTCATCCTCGAAGGCCAGTAGGTAGGGCTGGTCCTGCAGCAGTTGCGACATGGGCTTGGCGATCTCATCGCCGTTGATAGTGGAGGCTCGGTAGCGTTCGGCCTCTTCCCAGGCCTCGGTGACCGTACGCCAGGTGGCTTGCGCGTCCCCCAGTGGCTCGCAGGTGAGCGAAGGGCCCGTTGGAGGCTCGAGCAACAGCTCCGCCAGGCTGGCGCTGGCTGCCGCGGAGGGGCCGTCCTCTCCACGTCCCCAGGCAGCTTGCTTGGCCTTGTGCCAGGTGCGGTAGGCCGCGCCAAGCTGCGCGAGGTCCAGCGCGGGTCCGGCCAGGGGCCGCAGCAGCAGGCAGGCGACGCCGTGGCTCGATCCGGCCGGGGTCTCACCGGGGATCGCCATGAAGCCGAGGACCAGCTCGATCTGCCAGGTGATGCCCGCACCTGCGGCCTTGGCCTTCGGACCACCTTCGAGGGTGGTCATCCAGCCCAGGTGGATGGCCGAGGGCATGGTCAGCGCGATGCCGGGAGGGGGGGGCCACTCGGTGACGATGGGCTGCCAGTAGCGGGTGGCATGGGCGAGTCGATGAAGTGGCATGGGGGATTTTGTCAGGATGGAACAGGGCGAGATTTGGGTGCAGACTCGAGAGGTGTCGTTGGTTTCGTCACCCCCTCAGTCTTCCCACGAGAGTTCCCCATGTCCACGGAAAGCCCCAGCGTTGCGCATCGGCCCCGTCCCCGTCCCCTCCTCGGCTACCGCGAGGCCGCCCAGCTCCTCGGCATCCCCCGCGGCACCCTCTACGCCTGGGTGAGCGAGGGTCGCATCCCCCACATCCGCTTCTCGGGGCGGATGGTACGCTTCGATCCTGGCGAGCTCGAGTCCTGGATCGACGCCCAGCGCGTGAGCGGGCGGTAGGACAAGGACGATGGGCTCGATGGAAGATCAGATGTCGGTGCATCGTGTCATCACGCCCACCTGGCCCGAGTTCTACACCTGGCACAAGGACGAACTCGAGCCGCTCTACCTCTCCGGTCTCTGGCACCAGGCTCTGTTCCATGGGCGGGGACATGTCCGCTCGCCGGTCCCGCGGTGCTGGGAGCCCGAGGACGACGACTGCTTGCCCCAGGCACACATGCTCGTTGCGGGCGCGCGCCCCCGTTGGGTCCCCGAGCTGCTGCCCTACATCGAGGTGGTGGTGCTCGCTGTTGCAGACGAGCGGAGGTACGAAGGCCGATTCATCGTGGACCCGCAGCGTGCTCGTGCCGGCCTGGACGCGTTCCACAAACGGATTCGTGATCGTATCTCGAGGCTGCCGCTGCCGTTCGTGGGCCGGCTGGTCGTGGTAATCCGCGATCAGGGCTCCACCCGACGTTTGGCACAGCATGTGTGGAACGTGGAGATCGGCACCACGATGCCTGCCTGGGATCCCGACGTCCGCACGCTGATCGAGGGCTACCGGGGAAGGGAGAAGGAGGCCCGCCAGAGGGAGAAGGAGGCCTACGCCATGGTGTCCGAGGCCTACCAGGCCATGAGGCAGATGTTCGGTACGTCCGCCGAGGTGATCCATGCCGGTGCCGCGCTTTCGAGAGAAGCCGTGCAGCTTCGCCAGATGCGGGAGCGGCTCGACCAGGCCCAGAGCGGCTCGGAGATGGTGAAGTTCATGAGGGAGGTGTTGCCGATGCTCGCCCCCTTCATCCAGAAGGCTCTGGCGAACGAGCCCGGCCAGGCAAGGCCAGGGAGCAGCTCTCACAACAAACCGTGTGCCGCTGGCACTCCCCAAGGCTCGAGGCCATGGACGGTCCCCGATGACTCCTACGGTGACGTGGTGATTGAGCCGGAAGATGACCCGTTCTGGTTCGAGCCCGGACCCGACCCGCGTGAGAACGACGATGAAACTATGGATGAGGCTTCGAGCTGGGAGACAGCTCCGGACACCGAGTGGGAGCCGGAGGAGCACGAGGGACATGATCGTTCAGTCGATCAGGAGCGATGGGACGACGAGCTCGAGGATGACTGGGATGAGAGCTGGGGTGAGCACTACCCTGATGGATACGGGGAGACCGTCGAGACGGAAGATGACGCCCGACCGCCGTCACCCTTCCTGCCGATCGAGTAGCGAATCCACGCCTGCTCAGGTCTTGTTCTTTGTGCGCCGGTATCGCTGCTTGGGAGAGCGCGGTTGGCTCTCGGTGGTCTCGACATGTCCGAGCTTCACCAGCCGCCTCAGCGCTGCGTTGATCGTTGAGAGAGGCAAGTCGAGCCGCAGTTGCAGCTCCTTTCGGGACCTGGCGTGGTCATCGGACAGCGTCTCCATGATGCGGCGCTCGAGCTGGCCTGCGGGCAGACGGAGCCTCCGCTCTTCCTTGCGAATGCGCTTGTCCGCGCGAACCGCCATGACTGGATCGATTGTCAGGATCGCGACGACGGCGTGCTCGTCAGCCTCGTAGTGGACGCGATAGCCGAGCTCCGGGGCGAGGCGGGCGATCCAGGCATGTCCCAGGTTGGCCTGCTGGGCCAAGCCCTGGCGGGTGAGCAGGGCCATCAGGCTTGGATTCCTCGACCTGCGACCGACCAGGTGGCCGTCGACTAGGGTCACGTCCCGGCAGAGCGGTCCGGGGCTCGAGATGAGGATGCAGTCGGTGTAGTGATCGATGCTCACGGGGGCGGAGCGGTGTGCGGGTGCGAACGAGCGGTGTCCGATGGCGTTGACTAGCAGCTCATCGAAGAGCTGCCGAGCGAGCGCTGCGTTGTGTGGACGGACAGGGGCCTGCTCGAGCAGACCTTCGGCGAGCTCGGGGACGCTGACGGAGAGGGGGCCGGGGGCGTGGAGGTCTTCGACGGGACGGATGCCACCATCGACGACCTCTGCCATGCCCGAGTCGAAGCGGCGGTAGTAGAAGAGCAGGTAGGGATGTGTTCGGTCCCTGAGGCTCGCGACCGCCAGGGAACCAGCGATCGTCAGGTCGCCCGAGGGAGAGCGTATGCCAGTCTCAACGGGATCGGCGCCGAGCGGCAGGGTGCCATCGGGGAAGTCGAGCTTCTCGAATAGCGATGAGGTGGCGGGGACGGGAAACAGTTCATGTGGGGTGGTGTGAGTCATGATCAGCCGCCAGGAGCATATCAAAAATATGGTATGATAGGCCAGCGCTGTAGTCAATCATAAACTAGGTTCTAAGTAGAACTTCCGGTCAAGGGGCCTCTTGGGTTCCCCCGCCCTGGTGGTAGGGGGATCTGTTGCAGCATGATAATGATATGACAAGTCTGGCCGGGATCGGGTTCAAGATAAACCGTGGTACAAAGGGTGATTCACAATATTGCCGGGCCCGCTTCGATGCGGTGTTCTTGCTCCAGCGGGGGTACTGTCCCCTCACGGCCTGCGACAGGCCTCGCTCGTCCACAGGCTCGATCCCAAGGACGCTGCCCAAGCCGTAGCGGGCTCCACAGGACTACCTGCCCTCGCGACCAACTCGACGAGCAGCCCGTGATCCCGAGCAGAACACCATCGACGACCCGAATGAGCCTCCAGAACACGGCCGACCTTGGCCATGATCTCGGGTTGATCGCAGGATGGCGACACGCGGTGGTGGCTCGGAGGATCTGTTCAGCACCTCACCTCTGTCACCTCCACGGCGATGTGCTCGAGGTGCTCCAGGCTCGTCGGCCGTCGTCGCCCCCGCAACAGCAGGACCACCAGCTCCAGCCCAGCCTCCCGAACAGCTTGACCGAGCCGATCGCTCTCGAAGCCGAACTCTCCGTCGCTCAGCACCAAGACACGGCGGAAGCCCTGCTCGATGGCATGCTCGACGACCGGTTCGATGCAGGTGCCACCGTACGTGCGCACTCGACCCCGCAGTACATCGGCCCGGCTGGCCTCCTCGACCTGGGTGCTCCAGGTCCACACAGGTTCGGCCAGACGCTCGCCGAGCACGCGTGTAAGGCCGCCGTACCAGTTCGTCTTTCCGACCATGGAGCCCGAGACGTCGAGGTAGAGATGTACCATCTGCCTGGGCTCGGGCTGAGTGGGCTGACGATGATGGTAGACGATGGGGGTGATGCCCGCGGCGCGCAGCACCTGCTCGCGTCGGCCGGGGCTGGGGATGATGCTGGTACTGGACACCGGCGGTGGGGCCTCACTTTTTTCGAGCCACGGCTGCATGGCTCGCTGAGCGGCGCTCTGGAACCGCTCGAGCAGCACTGCTGGTGGGGGCTCGAGGTCCAGAACGAGGTCATCCGCGCGTCGACAGCGGCTCCAGCCCCACGCTCGGGACCAGCGGTTGGTCTTGGCGTCTCGACGTCGGCGATGGTCGCCCAGCAGCGTGATGTCGCGCCACCCAGCGATGTGCTCGTCCCTGCTCATCAAGCGCAGGAAGCGCAACAGCCAGGAGCGGCACTCCTGGGGTTGGCACCAGCCGTCCAGGTAGACACGGACCATGCTCTCGGGGCGGTCGACGCCAGCCAGCCGGGAGAGGTGCGCCTCGAGGATGGCCTCCGCGCGGGCGCGGGCCAGCGGGTCACCATCGAGGATCCCTGCGAGGTCCCGCATCGTGTACCCCGAGAAGACCTGGGCCTCGGGATCGCTCCCAGCCAGCTTGTCGAACAGGTCGGTCGGTGGTCGGAGCAGCAGCTCCGGGTAGCGATCGTGGCGGTACAGGCGCCCCAAGATTCCCGGCGTCAGCTCGAGCAGGCCGCGCAGGATGGCGCCGTTGACCTGCAGGTCCAGTGCCAGGTTGATCACCGATTCGGGGACGCCGGGGATGACCGGGAGACGACCATGCTCGCAGACGACGTGCTGGGCCTCGTGGGCGAGCAGAAACAGGGCGTCCATTGGATCTCGCACCTGCTCCGCGATGAAGGCTTCGTTGATTCGTAGGACACAGCGTCGCTGTCCGAGCGTAATGCTGGCTGTCGGCGTGTCTGGATCGGATCGCAGCTCGCAGCGCGCCAGCACCTCCATGACCACGCCCAGGGAGCCCTCGACCTCGGGGGCAACAGGCACCGAGAGCGCGGACTCGAGCAGGGCGTTGATGTCCATCACGCCACCAGGCAGCTCGGCAGCACGCCCAGCAGCCATTCGCTGCGTGAGGCCCGGCCAGGGACCTCATCCGGCGGGAGGCAGGGAGCATGGGGCACATAGATCCGGCTGTCGTAGGCTCGACCCAGCACGGCCAGGGCCTCGGCGGGGTCGTCGACGATGGTCACGTCCAGGGGGCGACCACCCGGGCCCACCAGCGGGACGGGCTCGGTGGAGCGCACCAGGATCGCGGGTTGCCCACAGCCTGGCGGGACCGAGGGGGCTGGATGCCGCGGCCGCTCGTTTCGCGAGGGTCGGCGGACCAGGAAGCGCACATCGAGGTCGGTCAGCGGGCGCAACGGATCCTTCACCGAGCGCATCCAGCCCCGCTCTTCCATGCCCTCGAGCAGCGAGGGTGGCAGCGCTTCCAAGGACGATGCGTGGCCATGCCGGAGGCCGTCGTACCAGGTGTACAAGGGCATGGGACCGTGGCGGCGGATCTGCAGCGGCTGCGGGATTCGGCGGCCACCCATCATGAGGAACCGATCCTGGACCACCGCACAGACGGTGTGGGGGTCTCGGACTCGGTCAATCCACCAGTCGAGGCCGTCGATGTTGACCTTGGCCAGGGACAGCTCCGCGGAGTCTGGCAGCAGCACCATCCCTCCCTTGGGGAGGCGGCGGCTCAGCGGCGAGCCCTCGACGTCGCGCCCGAGCAGCCAAGCTTGTTCCAGCAGCTCCCCAAGCTCCGCCATGCTGGCCTCGTCCAGCTCGCGTTCCTTCAGCCAGCTCGCCAGCACGGTTCCGCGTGAAGGGCGCGCTGCTCTGAGCAGGTACTGGGCCAGTCTCGTGGCGCTGCGGGAGACCACCACACCCCGGATGCGGCCCAGCCCCTCGAGGTCCAGGCTCGCCGGGCGCAGCTCGCGTACGCCCTGCCGACCCCAGCGGCCGGGCCGACCTCGACTGAGGGCGACGGATCCCTCCAGGCTGACCATCTCACCCTCGAGGGCTTGCTGCAGCGGGAGCTGTGCCGTGCTCTGCTCCCAGACCTCGACTCCCTCCATCACGGGGTGGACCTTGAGTCCCTTGATCTTCGGCATCACTACATCTCCTCGTCGCAGGTGTGGCTCCGGTCTTCGTGGAGCAGGTCGTAGGCCAACCGTGAGGCCTGGGTATAGGCGCGCTGGGCGTCATCCATGGTGAACGGCGCGTCGCTGCCGGGGTGCCCGTCTCGGCTGGCCTCGAGCGCCAGGCGCAGGGCCAGGGCGTCCCGCGGGCCGATGCGGTCCCGGTAGGTGTTGAGGACCATCTGCAGATCCTCGATGGAGGTCGCCTGGCCTCGAGAGCCGATGCCGGCGGCGCGGTCCGCCCAGGCGAGAGCCCGCGCGATGACCGCGGCAGGGACGTCGGTCCGACCGAGCAGGGAGCGGACCACCCGGAGGCCCTCGGCGATGGCGGGTACGCGGCGCTCGATGTCATCTACTCCAGCGCGGCCGAAGACCTGGCCGAGGAGGTGGTTGTGCTCTTCCTCGTTCATGTCGGCGGCGTGATCTGCATACTGGTCGATCAGTGAGCCCAGATCCTCAGTACCGGCACGCGGGACCCGCAGGCCGAGGTCGCAGCCTTGGGCGCCGCCGAACGAGACCCGCCAGGCCGCGGCGTGAGTGCCAGCCAGCCGGTTGAAGTCGATGTCCGGCTCGGAGGCGACCCAGGGCAGGGAGAGGCAGAGCACACGGTAGACGAGCTGGTAGTCGTCTTCGTGCCAGCGGTAGCCGGCTCGAGCCAGAGTCAGGGCGGTGAGCAGGTTGCGGCGGATCATTCCGAGCCGGCGGCCGTCGAGGTAGCCGCTGGGGGAGACCTGCTCGATGGTCTCGCTGATCTCGAGCACGTAGGAGCTCGTGCCCGAGCCCAGCTCTCGGATGGTGGCGGGGAGCTCTGTACGGCCGGTTTCGATGAGCCTTCGCAGGACGGCACCGGCGGTAGCGTGCTCGGCGGGCTCGCTGTGGAAGGCGGCGGCGAGATGTGCATCGCTCTCACCCACCGACTCGATGATGGCCGCTCGAACCTCACGGCTCATGTCCTGGGTGGTCGGCATGCGGTCCAGGAGCCCGAAGCGTCCGACCAGCGCCTCGTCCAGGGTGTGGGAGCCGGGGCCGGGCGGGTTTCCGGCTGCGGCACAGAGCTGCAGGCTCTCGATGGGGGTGCCCATGACCGCGCGGTCCCGCAGCAGGTCGAAGACCTTGCCCTGGAGAGGCGTTGCTACTCGGGGCAGCTCATCGAGGAACACGGCCTGCTGGCCCCACACGACGTGGGGCGCCTCCTGCCAGGCCCATCGTCCCTCTTCGAGCGCTCTGACATCAGGCCAGCCTGCCAGATCCTCGAGCTGGGTCGCGAGTGCCATGTTGAAGATGCCGGTACGCAGGCCGAGGGCCCTGTAGAAGCTGGTCAGCAGCCTGGACTTGGCGCTCCCCCTGTCCCCCACGAGGTAGAACGGCGTCCCGGTGATGGCGTGGATGCAGAGCGGGAGCTCCAGGGCCTCGAGGCCGTGGAGTCCCAGGTGCTGCAGGAAGTGAATGTCGGGAGGATGGGCAGGTGGGCTGGCGTCGGGCGCACCGGTGGCCGCACCTCTGGAGGTGATGGGATCAAGCATGGAGGGCCTGGGTTAGAGGGCGGTGGAGTACAGACTGGCCTGTGGGAAACCCGCGGACCGGACAAAAAGATATAGGCTAATGTCAGTGGCGGCAAACAGATTGCAGCGGGTCTGCTCCTCGGAGGGCCGATGGGTAGGTCGCGGAGCACGATGAAGTCGCGCAGGAACGAGGTCATCGAGCTGTTGTTGGTGGGCTCTGCCGCCAAGCTCGAGGTGGGCATGGACCAGCGCGCCTCCGAGATGATCGAGCGCGCGTACCTGCTCGCAAGGACGAGTCCTGCCCTTCCCGGACCCTGGATTCCCCTCGCGGCCTATCGCCTTGCCGTCCTGATGCTGCAGGGCCGCAGCGGCGCGTTCGACCGCGAACGGGTCATGGAGCTCTTGGGCGTCGCGGACGTGCCGGCCGTCCTGGGGCCCTGGCCAGCGCTTTACAGGCTGGCGGCGGTGTCCCGTGATGGGGGCGAGCCGACCTCGACTGCAAGCGCACTCCAGCGTGCCCAAGAGTTGATCGACGGCGAGAGAGGTCGCAGCCACCGGCGAGTCGATGGGCTGCTCGGGCCCACAGCTGGAACGCGTGCCGAAGCGCTGTTGGACTTCTTCGCTGCCAGTCACGGCATGGTTGTGCAGCGTCGTCACCGCGACCACCATGGGCTGGGGGAGGGCCGAGGTGCGCGGTGGCGGATCGTGGGGACCGGGCTGGGCTTGTACCCGCCTTCATTGCCAGAGGCGCTCGCTGTCTGCGAATTCGAGGCGCTACAGGCTCGGGCGGAAGGCGGCCAGCAACTCTTCTTCGGGCTTCCGGCTCACGGGACAGCCTGGATGTGCCTGCAGGGCGACTCTCCCGAGTCCACCCATCCCCAGGGGCTCCGGCTTCTGACACGACTGCTGACCGATGGGCCCACTGCGTCCTCGGTCCTCCGCGAGAAGGTGCTCGGCCCCGAAGCCAGCGATGCAGCCTGGGAGAAAGCGAGGAGCAGAATCAACAGGCGTCTGCGCGCGATGCTGGAGTGGGGGAGACGAACGCCCATCGCGGTGGATGGCGATGGGGTGATTTGGCTGCATCCCGAACTTCTAGTGCTTGGGCTCGTGGATGAGGGGGCTCTGGACCCAAGCAGGCGTATCCGCGGCCGGGGGGTCGATGTCGATGGGGCTGTGGGGTTCTGGGGGAGGGGGTAGTGGTTTTCGGTCAGAGCGCTGTGGGTTCGAGTTAAGCCAGTGGGGGGTTCAAGTCCTGAATGGCTCCCCGGGCTTGTCGGTAGGGGGAATATGGGTGGGGAAGGGCGTCTATCCCCGAGCAAAGACACGTAGCCCCTCCGAGGACGAGGCGTCGAAGCCGAAGCGCGAAACCGGGCCGGAGCGCTGGGCTCGGTGGGCAGAAATGGTGGCGTCAGGGATGACGAAGGCCGAGGTGGCGAGGCAGGAAGGGGTGTCGCGGGCGGCGGTAACGATGGGGCTTCGTAGGCTCTGACGCACCTGTCGTCTTCAGCTCATAGCCAAGGAAGAACGACGGTGGTTGTCAGGCGTCGGCAGGCAGGCGGTGTCTCCGGTAGTGGACTGTAGTATGATCGCAGAACCGTGAAGACGACTTGTTCTTCTGTAGGAACGCTGGTTTGTAGAGGTGGCGATATGTCCCGCTCGTTGTTCGTGCTTTTCGCCCTGGCAGGCTGCGATGGCCTCACTGGAAGTAGAAGCCCATGCTCGGCTGATTTCACATTGAGCTTTCCCGATGGCAGCTCGGTAGACCTCGATTTCTGCGAGTCGTACACGATGGAGGCCACCTACGAGTTTGATCCCGATGACCCGCCAGAGCTTAGGGCGCCGACAATGGAGTTCAACGCGACGACAGAGCCCGGGTTTGAGTGTCGCGTGTTCATCACGGAACCGGCTGCGTGCGGCGAGGGCTTCTACACCATGGACGGCTCTTCAGGTTCCGTCTCGTTCTCAACGCTTGATTGCTCCGGAGTCGCTGACGACTTTGAAGGAGAGTTCGTTTCAAGTACCGGGTACGTCCGACTTGACTTGATCGACGCTGGGGACGAGGCGGGCAGCTTCACGGGTGAACCTCTCACTACGAACATCACCGGCTACCTGTCGGTCAGAAGTGTAGAAGGGGTAGCGCTGACCGGTGATTTCACTATTTCGCAGGATGTGGTGGCTGAAGATGCCGAGGAGAGTGGGTGCGCTGTTTCCAACGGCGACGAGGACGACGATGGCTACGTCGATGAGTACTTCGATGGCGATGATTGTGACGACGCCCGCGAGGATACCCATCCTGGAGTCGCCGCCAACGAGGAAGATTCCTCCGAGTGCAGGACAGATGAAGATGGCGACAGGTATGGCGCGATGTATGCCGGGGAAGGGGTGTCGGACGGCACCGACTGCGACGACTCGGACTACTCCATTAATCCTAGTGCCGAAGAAGTCGCCTGGGACGGGGCAGACAACGATTGCGATGGCGTCTCCTCGCATCCCGCCAGTCTATTAGCAGCGGGTGCGGACCACTCCTGTGCGGTCGATCTCGAGGGTGAGAACATCTACTGCTGGGGTTCAGACAGCTACGGGCAGTCCAGCGCGCCTGATGAGGAGTTCACCCAGTTGGCGGCAGGCGGATACCACACCTGCGGGCTTAAAGCTGATGGCCAGGTGAAGTGCTGGGGTGGCAATGCCTACGGCCAGACCACCGCCCCAGGAGGCTCATTTTCTCTGGTGAGTGCGGCCTACTACAACACCTGTGCCATTACTCAAGGTGGCGAGGTTCAGTGCTGGGGGCGAGACGACGATGGGCAATCGTCTCCCCCGGAGGGCGATTTCATACAAGTCAGTGCGGGCTACTCGTGTTCGTGCGGTGTCGATGAGAGCGGCGTCATCGAATGCTGGGGCGCCACCGAACTCCCCCAGTGCGCTCCGCCTGCCGGTGAGTTCTCCGCGGTAAGTGTCGGAAACAGCTTTTCCTGCGCTCTCAGCCTATCGGGTGAGGTCATCTGTTGGGGTACCGCGACCGAGCCGCCTACTGGTACGTTCAAGCAGGTAGCCGCCGGCGGCTACTATGCGTGCGCAGTTGCCACAGATGGTTCTGTGCAGTGCTGGGGAGTGGAGGGAACAGACGAGCATGGGCTTTGCGAATCACCAACTGCCGCGTTCTCGTTCATCGACGCTTCAAATGCCCATGTTTGCGGGATCACCGAGATGGATGAAGTTGATTGCTGGGGGTATGGCGGGACGGGAGCCAGTAGTCCACCGTGACGCCTTTCCGAAGGCAGTTGGCCCATTGGCTGCTCACGACAGCCGGATCACGTCACCTCCAGGCAGAGCGTGCTCACCCACAGGACGCCGACTGGAGTTGCCGCCCAACCCACATGAGGCCGTCCACCCGCTTGTGGAGGGGCGTGACCACATGGGCCAGGCTGGACAACCCCAGTGTGGCGGGCGAGGTGACCACACCGGCGGCGCGGAGGGTGGCCAGCTCCTCGAGTAGGAGCTCCGGATCGACCACGGAGCCGTTGCCCACCAGGTTCGAGCAACCTTCGGTGAGTACGCCCGAGGGCAGGTGGTACAGCACCACCTTGCGGGTACCGTGCCAGATGGTGTGGCCGGCGTTGGCCCCACCCTGGAAGCGCACCTCGACCTGTGCGCCGCGGGCCAGCAGGTCCACGACGTTGCCTTTGCTGAGGTCTGAACTCTACATCAGCTCCAAGTCGAGCATCCTTGGTCGCTCGCGCAGACCAGCGATGTCCGTCCCGAGTTCGGCGCCCAGGGGGATCGCTGGGCCTCCCGGTATCTGCTCGAGGCGTCCGACGCGGTAGTGAGGGAGAACAGGGACCGACCAGGTTTCATGGCCCTCGACCTCTGGGAGTCGCGAGTACAGCACCTGCCCATCAGCGAACAGGTAGTGGTCCTCTGTCGAGTAGCTCCCCAGCGCCGACGTGATCGTCACCATGTTCTCTTCGGACATCCCTCGGCCCATGACGGGGGTCAGCAGGAGTGGTGGAGCTACCTCCTCACCAACTCGATGTGGGTTCCTGTAGGCCAGGGTCTCGTAGGCGAGGAAGTAGCGGTAGTCGAAGGGTCCGTGGGCGGTCCACTGGATTGAGGGACGAACGATAAGGACGCTCGTCACCGCTGGGTTCGGGTTGTCGTCGAGGAACTTCTTGATCCAGGCTTGGGCGGTCAAGAGGCTGACGGCCTCCGGCACGCGGATGACCACGATGTTCGATGATGTTGCAGATGGCGCTGGTGCGTGTTTCCCCAGGTTCGTGCAGGCCTGCCTCACGCGCCTTTCGATCCTCCCCTGCTCGGTTGGGGACATCGGTACGGCGTAGGTGACCATCATGGAACGTGGCCGGTACCCTTCGGCGAACTCACTCCCCAGTGGAGCAGCGAAGCGGGCGACATGGACATCGTGCCGGGCTGCGCGGATGCTCCTCTGCTCATGGCACAGGGCGAGAGAGCAGGCCGCTGCGGTGATCTTACGGGCGACCGTGTCGCTGTCGATCCTTCGTGCAGGTCTTCGCCGGTGGATGGCGACCTTGATCGGTGGCCCCGGTGGCATGGACGCCTGGATGGAGCGGTAGGTCCTGACTGCGTGGGTGTGAAAGGAGCGCTCGGCGTCAGAGCGTCCGAGATGTTTGCAGCTCACATGCCAGGTGTGGCCGCAGCCCGAGGTGACAACGAGGTCGACGCCTGGCTTGTTGGCTGGGGTAAGGGCCACCTCCTGCTCGTCACCAGCGAGAATCCCTGCGGTGTACGCCTCCCAGAGGCTGCCCGACAGTTGGTGCTTCTTCAACCTCTGGACATCCCTGATCCACCTCGCCAGTGTGGCTGGCTTAGTCGATCTCTGCAGGTGGTGAAGCGCTCGCCCCAACGCGAGCAGCTCGGTGCTCGCGATCCAGTCCTTGCGCCACATGACAGTGCGAAGCTGATGCTCCCAGAGCGGGCCGACCGACCACTTGGAGCCAAAGAGGTCTGTGAGAACGTGCATGTAGGTGGCCAGCACCTCTCTTGGGATGCTCGTCTCAGGCAGTCGGCGGTCGAAGAGGCTGTCCTCGCGCTGTTCCCGCTCATCTGGCGTGGCCTGGCTGGTAGGGGTGTCGTTCCTCTTTTGCACGGAGCTACTCCTCTTGGCCCGGGCTCGTAGTGGGACCATCTTTCTCCGAGCTATCCCTTTCTTGCTGCCAGTCCGACACCTCGATGACCCCTCTGACGACCTCGCGCTCTACCGGGCCCCTGTTGTGCGTCCCCAAGACGCACCCAGCGTGAATCGCCGTACCGAGGGCTGATACTGCGCTTCCATAGGCCATTTGTGGCGAGGCCAGCCAGGAAGAAGAAGGGGCGGGTCACGGGCGTCAGAACCGCAAGGGAGCCTGGAATGGTGCGCTGGGCGAGGTGGCAGCGGATGCTCGATGATGGCGTGTACGCTACGAAGGCTAACCTGGCAAGAGGCGAGGGAGTGTCGCGAGCAGCGGTGACGATGGGGCTGAGGAACCTGGTGGCATACAGTGCATCCACTGCGAGGGATTGTTGACTCGGCGATGGCGCTACAGGTGGGAACCAGGGTGGGCTGAATTTTGGTACGGACGGGATGCGTAGTGGAGGAACTGGACGCCGAAGCACTCGCCCGGCAGCTCACGGCGCTGAGGGATCAGGCCCGAAGCAGCGGGGAGCTTGCATCTGAGATTCGCCACCTGGCCGAGGCCGTGGAGGCCCAGGGGCGGGAGATCACCACCCTGGCGATGTAGGTGCTGCCATCGTCAGGACAGGCCGACCGGCCCGTAGGGCGCGTGCTGGAGGCGGGGGACGGGCCTTGGGCCCCAGGCGAATGATGCCTCGCTCCAGGGCCCGCTGAACGTTCTGGTAGGCCATTGTGGGATGATCTGGTGGGGAACCCTGGGCTGGGACACCGTGGCGGCCCAGAAGGCTGACCTCCGAAGCCCAGCGGATCACCCGTGGGTGGCTTGCCCACAAGGGCGGCCAGCTACCGGCCAGCAAGCACCTCCATTGGGCCATGGTCCGGGATGCGGCAGGACATGACACCGGGCCTGCGTCGTCTCCGCCGGAAGCGACACGGCGTCCGGAAAAAGCGGATCAGCTCCTTCCGGGAGCTTTGTCACAGCCTCGCTGTGCTACTCCCCGCAGTCCCCCACCAGGGCGTAGGAGACCTCCACGGTCGATCCCGTCGCCGGGACGAAGTCCGCGTCGAAGACTACCGCGTTGAGCCCGCTGTCGTAGGTCCAACCTAGGGTGCTGGCCACGTCGTCGATGCGCACTACGATGGTCTCGGGCACCGGCTCCGAGGTCAGCACGTAGCGGTCGTTCGTGTCGTCTGTCGTCTCCGCCAGCGGCGCCAGGGCCGCGCCCCAGGCTGGGTCGCAGATAGAAAGAAGCAGGCCACCAGTGGCCACGCTGGCCTCGTAGAC
>Ga0307987_1000982_pt1 | contig 16206 bp, 10 predicted proteins | sample EllFjometagen181_FD_203157 | JGI IMG/M metagenome (GOLD analysis project Ga0307987, IMG submission 203157) | Marine microbial communities from Ellis Fjord, Antarctic Ocean - #181 | ecosystem: Environmental > Aquatic > Marine > Unclassified | place: Southern Ocean | collected 2014-10-08
CGCAGGCCCCCACCCCCCGACCCCTCCCTGGCGGCCCCGCCCATGCCCGCCAGCCTCGATGCCGACGAGCCCCCCACCGAAGAGGTCGACCCGGCGACGCTGGCCAGCGTGCTGGCCGCAGCCCACTCACAGAGCGCTCCGGCCGCTCCGGTCCCCAAGAAGCCAGCTGTAGCCGCCGCACCGCCTCCTCCCCCCAAGCCCGCGCCGCCCCCACCGGCCCTAGATGCGCCGACGCCGCCTCGCAAGCCCGCACGGACCAAGCCCCGCCGTCCCCTGCGCCGTGGCGCCCCTCCCATGCCGGCCATGGCGCCTCCCATGGCTCCGCCCCTCGCCGGTCCGATGCCCTCGGCCCACGAAGCTCCCCCCTCAGCCCACGAAGCGCCCGCAGCCCACGAAGCGCCCGCAGCCCCGGTATTCGACGCCCCGGCTCCCGCCGCCCTCGAGGCTCCCACGCCCGCTGCCCTCGAAGCCCCCGCGGTGGATCTCCCCACTCCGGCCACCCTCGAAGCCCCCGCGCCTCCCGTCGTCAAAGCTCCCGTCGAGCCTGTCGTCGAGGCCCCCGCGCCTCCCGTCGTCGATGCTCCCGTCGAGCCTGTCGTCGAGGCCCCCGCGCCTCCCGTCGTCGATGCTCCCGTCGAGCCCATCGTCGAGGCCCCCGCGCCTCCCGTCGTCGAGCCCGTCATTGAGGCCCCCGCGCCTCCCGTCGTTGAGGCCCCCACGCCTCCCGTCGAGGCCCCCGCGCCTCCCGTCGTCGATGCTCCCGTCGAGCCCGTCGTTGAGGCCCCCGCAGCTCCCGTCGTCGAGCCCGTCATTGAGGCCCCCGCGCCTCCCGTCGTCGAGCCCGTCGTTGAGGCCCCCGCGCCTCCCGTCGTCGAAGCTCCCGTCGAACCTGTGGTCGAAGCTCCCGTCGAGCCCATCGTCGAGGTCCCCGCGCCTCCCGTCGTCAGAGCTCCCGTCGAGCCCGTCGTCGACGTTCCGGCTCCGCCGCCGCCACCTCCTGGCATCCTCCCGGTGATCCCCGCCGATCCCGCACTCTACGCGCCCAAGCCCGAGGAGCTCGAGGCGGCGGTCGAGCCCAAGCGCAGGGAAACCCTCGCCGACCCCGTACCCGTGCCCGAGGACGAAGGCCTGGTCGAACCGGCGCCTCTCCTGAGCGATCTCGGTCGGTCCATCACCGCCTTCGACGCGGTGGACATTCCCGCACCTCCGCCAGCGCCCATCGCAGAAGAGCCGGCGGCTGCGCCGGTCGAAGCGGACGTCGCCATCGACCTGCTCGCCGCGTCCCTCGAGCCGCTGCTCGGCCAGGTCATGGACAACCTCGAGCAGATCGCACCCGAGGTGGTCGAGCCCGAGCCGGAACCGATTCCGGAGCCCATCCCTGAGCCTCCCGTGCTCGCGGAGCCGGATCCGGAAGTCATCCCCGAACCGATTCCAGAGCCTCCCGTGCTCGCGGAGCCGGATCCGGAAGTCATCCCCGAACCGATTCCAGAGCCCCCCGTGCTCGCGGAGTCGGATCCGGAAGTCATCCCCGAACCGATTCCAGAGCCCCCCGTGCTCGCGGAGCCGGATCCGGAAGTCATCCCCGAACCGATTCCAGAGCCCCCCGTGCTCGCGGAGCCGGATCCGGAAGTCATCCCCGAACCGATTCCAGAGCCGGAAGAGGTCGTGGCTGAAAGCGACGTTGGCGATGAGGGCTACTTCGCGCCTAGTGCGTCGGTGGCTGACGATGAGCGCTCTGGGGCGCTTGACCCCGAAGTCATCCCCGAGCCTCCCGTGCTCGCGGAGCCGGAGTACATCCCCGAGACGGCACCGGAACCCATCGTTGCCCCCGAACCGGTAGTCGAGGACATCGCTCCTCCGCCCCCCCCCGCTCCTGCGCCGCCCGCCTACGAGGCGATGCCCGAGCCCGCTCCTCCGCCACCTCCCGCGCCCGCTACCGCCATGGACCAGGCCCTGGTGGCCAAGGCCGAGCCGCCCCCGCCCACACCGGAGCCCGCCGTCTACGACGACGCGCTACCCCCTGGCTTCGAGGACGACGACGAGCCCGTGGCCCTGGACATGGGTGTCTTCGGCCCCGCTCGACCTATCCAGCCGCCCGATCTGGCCGAGTGGTTGTTCGAGAAGTCCATGGACATCAACGAAGCCATGGACATCCCCGACGCGGCTCGCATGTCGCTCCAGATCCTGCTCGACCTGGTCAGCGCCGAGTCCGGCTGCGTGCTGTACGGCGACTACAACGCCGAGGCCCTCGAGTTCATCGCAGCGGCCGGTCCCACGGCCCACAAGCTGCAGGGCGTCAAGGTCGAGATCGAGACCAGCCTCGCGGGCTTCTGCCATCGTATGGGCTTCGGCATCCTGGTGGCCGACGCAGCCGATGACAACCGCTTCGACAGCAGCGTGGACCAGCACACCGGCTACAATACCGAAGCCATCCTGGCCGTACCCATCCGCGCCACCGACGGCGACACCTACGGCTGCATGGAACTCATCAACGCCTACTGGGGCTTCGAAGAGTGGATGATGGACGCCTCCCAGAACATCGCCACCACCCTGGCCGGCTACATCCAGGCACGCCTCTAAGCGTCCCGACCCATCCCGTCTCGGCGCACCCTGGGTTCAGGGCGTGCCGGTCGGTGGCGTGGGTCGGTGAGGTCCCAGTGCGGGCATAGGGCCCGGCGCGAGGGTCTCATCTTCGGCGCGGACCGCGCGCTCGGCATGTTCCTGCTCCCACTGCAGGGCCTGATCCTCATCCGCCTGCAGCTCGGGGATGGCGTACACCGCCCAGGTCTGTCCGGTCAACACGGGCGAACCGAAGATCTCGTCCATAGACCCCGCAAAGCTGGTGGGCAAGGGCTCCCGGCCTCCCAAGGACACCACCAGTACTCGATCGAAACCCGCACCGTGCAATACGTGAAGGTCCCCACGGCGGTCCCCCGGGGTGGCGCTGCCCTGCTTGGCATAGGCCGGCGCCAGGTCGGCGACAAAGCTCAGACCCGCGGCGAACCAGCGGCCATCGCGGACGTGGAACTCGAGCCGGTCGATGGGCACGGCCTGGATGGGTTGCTGGTGCTGGAGCTGGGAGCTCATCACCACGAGTCGGGACTCGGGATCGTGACGGAACGCAGCGGACAGATCGAGCACGGCGCCGTCACCGGAAGCCGGTCCCGTGTCCGCGTCCAGGGCCTCGAGGGCGGTGAGATCTGGCAGAGTGAAGCTCGGCAGAGGCCAGGGCAGCAATCCCCGGAGCTGTATGTCCAGGCCGTTGAGCAACACCAAGACCAGCAGAGCCCAGCGCCAGCGTCCGGCGGCCCCCCGCAGGGACAGCACAGCGACACCCACCAAGGCCACCGTGGTCAGCGCGAGGAAGCGCACCGGGAAGTTCAGCGGCTCGGCCACGAAGCTTAGGATGCGGTTGAGCTGCAGGAACGGCAGACGCAGCTTGGCGCCCACACACAACAGCTCTTCTCCCCCCGCTGAGAGGTAGGAGCCCAACGCCAGCACGATGCCCAGCACTGCCACCAGCAGCCATGACACGGCACGCTTGGGCTGCCGCACCAGGCCCACGATGACCAGCACAATCATGGGAAGCCCCAGCAGCTTGCCGCCGCCGTAGGCCTCGAGATCCGGGTATCCCTGGCCCCACAGGCCGCTGCGGCCCAAGACCAGATCCGCAGGCTGCAGCCGGGCACTCACCGGGTCCACCACGGTCTGGCCCAAGCCTTCCTCGAACACGTAGCGCCAAAAGCCGTACTGGCTGTGGAAGCTGTCGCCATAGCTGGCAGCGAAGGCGCGGGTGACCGGCACCACGATCAGGGCGGCCAGCAGCGCGGCGGCGGCCAGCTGCCCCAGCAAGAGCAGGCGGCGCTCGGCCGGTGCCAGGGCCGCCAGTCCCAGCACCAGCAGCGCCAGCGCCAGATAGAACCCGTAGTAGAAGCATGCGATGGTGCCCACGCCCAGCACCGCTCCCACCAAAAACACGAAGCGCCAGCGACCGGTGTCCGCCATGCGCATCAGCGCCCAGCAGCCCAGCGGGAGCAGCCAGAGGTGCTGGAGTTCGCCCACTCCCACGTGGATCGCGTACAGCGCCCACGATGAGCTCTGCAGCAGGATACCCGCCGAGAGGGCGCCGATGCGGCTGCGGCTGAGCTCCCAGCCCAGCAGGCCGCCGCAGATCCCGGTGACCGCCAGGTTGAGGATGGCCAGCAGGTTGGCCGTCGCCACCACGGGAAGCCAGGCCAGCGCCGCGGCCCCCAAGCCATTGAGAGGCTCCACCGGCCACAGATCGACACCCACGGGATGGTTGAGTAGGCCGGTGTGCAGCCCCAGTCCTTCACCGAGAAGATGAACCCGGCACCACCAGAGGGTCCAGACGTGCTTCATGGTGTCGGCGTCTTTGCCCCCGAGCACGGTTCCCAGCCGCAACACCGCCGGCCAGGTGAGCAACAACGCCAGCCCCAGGGACTGGGCCACCAAGGCGAGAGGCAGGGCCCGGGCACTCAGCCACGCGCGCATGGCACTCAGCCTCGACCCCGGGCCAGAGCCTGTCACCCGGCGGGCGCCTCACCCGGCGCGGGGGCGACCGCTGGAGGGGTCGACGACGACCCGTCGTGGGGAGCCTTGCCGTCGCCACGCATGTCGGGGGCGAGCTGCTTGGGACCACCCGGTCCCTGGCTGTCGTCCCAGTCGTCCTGGACCACCAGCTCGACGGCGGTGATGGCGTCGGTGCCCACGCTCAAGGGTTCGGTGAGCAGCACCTTGGGTTCGCCCCGGCTGGGGCCGTCGTCGTTGGTGTCGATGAACGCGCAGATGAGCAGGTCGCCGTAGCCCTGGGGGGCTTCGACGGTCCAGGCACCCGGTTGTTCCAGGGTGATGCTGTGGACGGCGCCGGGTAGGCCCTGGTCGGGGCTGGCGGGGAGGAAGTCCACCCGCAGCGTGCCCTCGGTCTCGCCCTCGTAGACCACCGTGCCGGAGATGGCTACGCCGGCGCCTTCCTCGACCTCGAAGCCCTTGGGCTGCATTCGCCCAGCGCCCGATGAAGGCTGGGGCCCAGCACCACCGGCGGGACCGATCTGAGCGCCGGAGTTGGGCTGGGGCCCGCCCTGGGCACCGGGGCCGGCATCCATGGGTTGCTCGGGCACTTCGACGCAGCCGACGATGAGGATGGAGGTCAGAGGTAGGGCCAGCTTCGCGAACATGGCGCGCTCCAGGCAGATGGACCCGCTGAACTTATTCCCCCACTGGGTCGCCGACCACAGCCGTTGATGGCTCCGGGGTCAAAGTGAAGACCAGCCGGTCTTCCAGCTGTACCGGCTCGCCCAGCGTGGCGAGCAAAGCCAGCACCTGCCCGGCGCGGGCGGGACTGTCGTAGTTCGAGGGGTCCACGACGATGCCCACGAAGCCATCCCGAGCCAGACGCTCCCGGTCTTTGGGGATGCGCTCGGGCCACTCGACGCGCACGATCACCGCGCCGAAGGGCTTCTCGACCCCCAGCAGCTGGGCGGTGAACTGGTTCTCCACCAAGTAGCGAGGCGGGAAGCCCACGATCTCGTCGGCGATAGGGCGACCGTGGCGCAGTTGCTGCACGAAGTGCCGGCGGTCGAAGCGCTGAGTCCCGCCGTCGAAGTAGGGGAGCTCGATGATGGGACCCGGTGGCAGAACCTCGTCCAGCCGATCGTATGCGGGGGAGACATCGAGCTCAGCCACGGGCAACGGCACTGGCACCGGGGAGATCGAGATCAGCTCGCCCACCACCAGCAAGGGGGCCACCAGGCCAACCCAGACACCCCATCGGCGCGCCAATGCGGCCACCCCCAGCGAGGCCGCCACCGACAGCGCGAGGGCTGCGACGAAGCCGTAGCGCAGGGGCTCGAGGATGAGATTGCCCCCCGGCAGCAGGTAGTGTACGGACAGCCACGCCGGGTTCAGGGGCCGATCGAGGCAGGCGAAGCGGGACCAGGGCATGAACGGACCGGTGGAAGCCAACGCCGCAAACAGCGCGATCACCAGCCACAGGGACACCGCGAAGCGCCGCCCGCGGGAGAGTGCCACCCCCAGCAGCGCCGCAGCCATGATGACGTATCCAGGCGAAAACGCCCGGTAGAAGCGGGAGATCATGTCCCGCATCACCAGCCCACCGTCGCCGATGGCGAAGTACTCCACCCCGAAGGCCGTGTAGCGCTTGAGTTCTTCGGGGTGCAACATCCTGAATGGAGGCGCGTGGCGTGTGCCCGCCACCAGCTCTTCGGAGATCTGGGCGCCTGGCCCAGCCATCAGCAGCTTCATCCACAGGGCGTACCAGCCACCGGCCAGCACCACGCCCAGCAGTAAACCCGCCAGGGCGCGGGGCCACTGGCGCACGGCGGGTCGATCGGCAGGATGCTCCACCGGCACGAGCCCCTGTCGCCAAGCCAGCGGGAGCCAAATGAGCAGGGGAAAGGTGATGGAGGAGAACACCACGAAGTTGTACGGGCAGGTCACGAAGCCCAGGCCAGCGAAGACGCCCCCCAACAGGCCGTCGCGCCAGCCCGGGCGACGCAGGGCGCGCAGGGCGAAGAGCAGCACCAGAGGGTAGGGCCACAGCTCGAGGATGTCGGTGACGCCGGAGAGCACCGGATACACCAGCACCAGGGGGGTCAGGCCGAAGCCCACACCGGCAACCAGCGCCGCCCAGGGATCCCGCGTGAGATCCCGTGCCAGTAGCCACGCGGCCAACATCGCAGCCATGATCTTGGCGATGACCACCGTGTTGTAGGCGCCCGCCCGTCCGAACACCGGGCGGAACAGGCTGAATAGAAGGGTGCCCAAGGGGTCGGGGTTGTTCATCAGCCCAGTGTTGGGGAACCCCACGGAGGTGACATCCCCCCCCAACAGCTTGGTCCCGGACAGCGCCTCGAAGGTCCACAGCTTGACCCAGACCTCGGAGTGAGGACCGGCCAGGTAGGCCCCGGGGTGCCCGATGAGGGACAGCGCGGGCAGCAACGCCAACAACACCAGCAGTGCTGGGGGAACCCAGCGTGTCCACGGGGAGGCCGGTGGGTTCATCCGAGCGCTAGACCGGCGCGTCATCGCTGTCGACGCGGGTCAGCTCGAGCTTGAGCAGGGAGATGGCCGCGTTGGCCAGGCGCTCGAACTCCTTGCGGGTCTGCAGCTGCTTGAGCTGCCGGAAGATGAAGCGCGGCCGGAAGTAGAACTGTCGGTGGGCTTCCTTGAGGCACTGCAGCAGCTCGGCACGGGTGAGGTGCTCTTCCCAGCACACAGGCACCTCGACGCCGCACAGGGGATCCTCGAAGATGCGCTCCCAGCAGTCCGACGCGTACAGCCCGAGCCTGGCTCCCCGCTCGAAGGTCGGGGTGCCCGGGTAGGGCGTGTAGATGGCGAAGGCCGCGTAGTCGGCGTCCAGCTTCATGGTCTCGCGCAGGTTGGCGCGGATGGCGTCGGCGGTGCGTTCGTGGGGGCCACCCAGCATGACGTAGGCCACCGAGCGCACGCCCTCTTCCCTACACCAACGGAAGACGCGGTGGCAGTCGTCGATGTCGCAGTGCTTCTGGTGCTCGGCGAGGCCTTCGTTGTGCATGCTCTCCACACCGAAGTGGATCTTGGTGCAGCCTGCTTCCTTGGCCCGCCGGACCTCTTCTCGGGTGGTGCCCGCGACGGTGGTCTTGTAGCCCCAGTTGAAGCGCAGCCCCCGGCGCTCGACCCCGTCACAGAAGCGGATCAGCCACTGGCTGTTGGGGGTGAACAGATCGTCCACGAAGAACAGCTCGCGGATCCCCAGAGAGATGCAGTGCTCGATCTCATCGAGGATGTTGTCGATGTCGCGGATGCGGTACTGGGACTTGTAGGTGAAGCAGAAGGGACAGGAGTGGGGACAGCCCTTGGAGGTGATCACGGTGGTGACCAACTTATGCTTGGCCCCGGGGACCCAGTAGTCCCGGAAGCGGGACCGGCTGCGATCGGGCCAGGTCTGCCAGTCGAGATCGCGAGGCGCAACGCGGGCTGCGTTGCGCACCACGGTGCCATCGCTGTCTCGGAACCACAGGCCCTCGATGCCCTCGAGGCTGCGCCCTTGTTCCAGGGCCTCCACCAGCTCGACGATGACGTCGTCGCCGTCGCCAGTGCAGATGCTGTCCACCCCCCGCAGGCCGATGGCGTACTCGGGGAACATGATGGGGTGGGGGCCTCCCAGGGCGATGTGGGCCTGGGGGTTGATGCGTCGCACGGCGTCGATGGCCAGCTGCACGTCCGGGAGGCTGTGGGTGGTGCAGGTGATGCCCACGACGTCGAGCTCGTAGTCGTGCAGCTTGCGCTCGAACTCCGGGTGGTCCATGTCGTCGACCACAGCGTCGAACAGCTCGGCACGATGGGTGGTGCGCTTCTCGATGGCCGCCTGCAGATACATGAGCCCCAGGGGCGGGAAGCAATACACGCCATAGGCCATGGATTCGGCGATCCCAGCCCAGATACGACGCTTCTCGGGGGGGTTGATGAGGGTGATGCCCATGGTTGTCTGCCAGAGAATGCGGGTGGTCGCCTTCACTATCACGGCGGGGGGCCGGCTCTCCAGCCGGCCGGGGAAGGGACCGGCCGGGGATCTCCGTGGTCAACGGCCTGAAATCACGCTAAAACGTGGCCAGGTCAACGCATCGACGAGGTTCCCATGCGCACACAGCTCATCGTCCTGATCCCCGCCCTCAGCCTCGCGTGCACCGAGTACGATCTCAAGCGGCCCGACGACCCGCCCGACAAGCCCCCCGTGGTGGACACCGGCGACAGCACTCCGCCGGACACCTCCACGCCGGACATCGAGGTCGAGCCCGCCTCCCTGGACTTCGGCTACGTGATGAAGGACTGCGACTCGAATCCGCAGGACATCACCATCACCAACGTCGGCGATGCAGACCTGCTCATCGACTCCCTCACCTTCATGGGTACCAGCTCCGGCGCCTTCGCCTACACCGGCGTCGCCGAGACCCTGGCACCGGAAGCCTCCACCGTCCTGTCGGTAGTGTTCACGCCCACCGCCTGGATCACCTACGACGAGGTCGAACTCGAGATCATCTCGAACGACCCCGACGAGGGCACCGTGGGCGTGCCCACCGCCGGTGTCGGCTCCGAAGACCCCTACTACGAAGAAACCTTCCACCAGGGCGAGCCTGGCCCCGTGGACATCCTGTGGGTGGTGGACAACTCCGGCTCCATGGAAGACGAGATCCTCCGAGTCAAGGAAGAATTCTCCGTCTACATCAGCGAGTTCATGACCCTCGGCCTCGACTTCCACCTCGGAGCCGTCACCACCGACATGGACTTCCTCGAAGACGACGCCGGCCGGCTCCAGGGCGACCCCATCTTCTTCGACAACACCTCCACGGACCCCGAGGGCGACTTCGGCTCCACCATCGAAGAGATCTACGCGGTCACCGGGTCCGGCTCCGAGCGTGGCCTCGAGGCCGTGCAAGCCGCCCTGCAGGAACCCCTGCTCAGCAGCGACAATGCCGGCTTCTTCCGTGAGACCACCGACGATGGCACCCCCGTGGCCATCCACACCATCGCGGTCACCGACGAAGACGACGACTCGAGCGTGTCCTCGTCGTCGTTCTCGTCCTGGTACAATAGCCTCAAGACCGATCCGGACACCGCCAACTTCTCCGCCATCTGCGGTGACCCGGTCACGTCTACCAATTGGATGGGCGGCTGCATGGAGTGGGACACCTCGAGCGGCCGTATGCTCGAGGCCTCCGCCGGCACCAAGTACGTAGACGTGGTCGATGCCACCGGCGGCTACTGGGCCAGCATCTGCACCGCCGAGTTCTCCGAGGCGCTGCAGTACCTCAGCCTCGAGACCATGGGCATGTCTGCCGTGTACGAGCTCACCTACGCCCCGTCCAGCATCGCGCTGACCACGGTCGAGGTCGATGGTGCCAGCGTGTCCTACAGCGCCATGGAAGGGTGGACCTACACCACCGACAACAACGCCCTCAACTTCCATGGCGAAGCCATCCCCGACCCATCCGCCGAGATCTACGTGAACTACCCCTACGACGGTGGGTGCTAGGGCTCGGCCTGAACCGCGGTGTCCAGGTTGCCGTATTCGAGGATGTGTTCGAGGGTCCAGTGCACAGCGCTGGCGTCCTCGCGCAGGGTCAGGATCGATGAGCTGTCATCGCTCCAGGCCACCTGCACCAGCGGGACCTCGCTGAACACCGCCACAGGCACCAGATCGTCGGCCAGGCACAGGGCTGCGGAACCCTCGGCCTGATCCGAGGCCAGCACCACCCAGCGGCCGTCGGGGGACAGGCTGAGGACGCCTCCCACCGGGGACAGGACCACGTCGGCATAGCGGGTGGGAGCGCCGTCGTCGTACAGGGGCACCGTGGTGACTGCCAGAGGTGGACAACCACCGCCACAAGCCATCACCGCCTGCGCATGCCCAGGTCGCAGCACCAGGTCGGTGGCCCGGCCGCAGCACAGGCTCTCGGGTTCGGCCCTGAGCTCGAGCTCGGGCAAGGTCAGACGCCCCAGGCCGCCATCGCTCCAGGCGGTGAGTAGACTGGAGGCTCCAGGTGGGAAGGCCAGGCCTACCACCGCGGGGCGACCCGCCGCGTTCGGGACGAAGTACCGCAGCGCGCTGGGCTGGGACCCACCCTCGGGGATCAGCCCCACATTGCCCCGGTCGTCTCCCAGGGCCAGCCAGTCCCCGTCGTCGCTCCAGGCAGCCGCGGTGATGGAGCCCAGCACCCCGCGCTGGCCCTGGGCGATGCCCTGCCCGTCCAAGCCCACCAGCCACCAGCGCTGGGCCCCAGCGAGCAGGAGCTCATCTCCTGCAGGGGAGAGGGCCGTGCTCCAGGCCCGGGGCCAGTCGTGCACCGGCCGCCCATAGGGCGAAGGCCAGTGAGGAAGCTCCCAGCGCTGGGCGACCGAGCCTTCTTCCTCGAGGGAGAACAGACCCGCCAGCAGTCCATCGGGTCGGACCACACCCAACAGCCAGCGCTGCTGGACGGGCTGCCAGGCCACGCCTACCGCATGCTCTGCCCACTTCTGCCCGCCATCCACCGTGCTCCCCTGCCCCGGGAGCCACCACTCCCTGCTCTGCTGCCGCACGTACGCATCCTCGCGCCAGTCACCCGCTTCGGCGCGCGGGAGACGCAGCGCCGACTCCGGGGGCAGCTGCTCGTAGTCGATGCCCCAGCGGCCATCGCGGTAGATCACCGGCCAGGTCTCGACATGGTCCCGAAACGCCACCCGGACTCCCGCCACGTCGTAGCCCAGGACCTCGGCATCGTGCAGCAACCAGCGCAGGTAGCCAGCGCTGTTGTTGCGGATGGCGAAGGCGTGATTCCACAGGGCCTGCTGCCTGTCGGTGGGACGAGCGCCGCGCTCGACGTGGAGGTCCAGCCCCGGCACCAAGCTGGGCTCGAGACGTTCGCGCACATCGAACAACAGGTCGCTTACGTAGCGAACGGGCTCGCGGCAGTCACCGCAGTGGGTGCTCTCCCAGTGATGGATGCGGGTATCCGCGCCCTCGCGCACCAACACGAAGCTCAGCCGGGGCTGGGTGGACAAGATCACGCGGGCATAGTCCGGACCCTGCACCACAGCCTCGACCTCGGGCTCGGTGGCCAAGACCTCTCCCAGGGGTCCCTGGGGTGAGAGCAGAGCCATCAGACGCTCCCGATCCAGGGCTATGCCTGCCGCGCTGGCGCCGAGGGGCCCGGCCGGGGGCGCGAACCAGCGCTCCAGATCCTCGGGGGTCAGCGGAGCGTGGGACAGGGCCCAAGCCAGCGAGCGCACGCAGCCCAGAGCCTCGTCGGGATCGGGGGAGCGGGGTGCGGCGGCGGCGGCCGAGGGAAGCGCGAGGGCCAGCAACAGGCTCGCACACGAACCGAGGAAGCACAGGGGGGCGGGTGAGGGAGGGTGACGAGACACAGTTCGGGCATGGATGGTTGGAGAGCCCTGGATATCTCGATAGGTGTCCCACCGGAGGCCTCGATGTCCCAGGAACGCCCTCTTCGGCTGATGTTCATCTGCACCGGCAACATCTGCCGCTCACCCATGGCCGAAGTTCTGGCTCGCTCCTACGCTCAGGATCGCCGCTGGAACATCGACGTGTGTTCCTCCAGCCTCATGGGGCTGAAGGGCAACCCAGCCCATCCCAACGCCGTCAAGGTCTGCGCCGAGATCGACCTCGACCTCACGCCCCATAGGGCCCAGCCGCTGACCCCGGATCTGCTGGAGTGGGCCGACTGGGTGCTGGTGATGGAGCTGGCCCACTCCCGTGGCGCCCGGGACATGCTCCCCACCAAGGACGATCACATCCTGCTGCTTGGCTCGTTCTGCGGCAAGCTCGAGATCGATGATCCCCTGGGCGGCTGGAAGCGACGCTTCCGCAAGAGCCGAGATGAGATCAAGGACTGCGTCCAGAACTTCATGGACCGCCTGCCCCCCGACGCTGGCCATCTGCCCGGGAAACAGGGCTAGGCCCCTCCGCAGCCCGTCGACGGCAGAACCCCGCCGGGGTCACCGGCGGGGCTCGTCAGGGCGACGGTTCATCGCCCAACACCGTCAACGAAGCATCAGCCGCCGAAGGTGGTCTTGATGAGCTCGAGGGTCTCGCCGCACTGGCCAGCGAGGGTGTCGGCTTCGGTGGCGACCTGCTTGGTGGTCTTGAGGTTCTTGGCGGCAGTCTTGGTGGCCTTGGCCTTGTCGGCGAGGCCCAGATCGCTCTCGACGATGGCGGAGGGCATGTCGCCAGCCTGGCCGACCAGCGGAGAAACATCACCGGCCACGCCCTTGAGGGTCCCGACAGCGTTGGTGAGGCTGGTGGCCATGGCGTTGGTAGCGTCGAGGGCGGCCTGCACGTTGGCGGGCATGCCGTCGGCGGGCTCGAGGGTGGGCTTGGTGCCGTCGAGCACGAGCTCGATCTTGCCCTCGGCCTTGGCCTGCAGGTCGGCAAGGGCATCGGCCACGGGGGTGCCATCGGCCAGGCCCAGGGCCTCGGCGAGCTTGGCGTTGGCGCTGTCCATGTCGGCCTGGGCGCCCTGGAGCTTGGCGACGATGGACTCGACCTGGTCGTAGAAGCTGTCGACCTTGGCCACGCCGGTGTCTTCGATGGTGAAGGTGGCGGGCCCTTCGTCGGCGCCCTTGTCCTTCTTGGCGAAGGCGTTGTCGATGTGGAAGGCCATGAGGCCGGCGGCACACAGGGTGACCAGATTGCGGATACGCATGATTTCTCCTCCAGGAGATGTATGGTGGGGCGCTGCGCGGAGCGGGCGCCTGGCGCAGGGAGCCTAAACCAGAGGCCTGGAACGCGCAATGTGCTGGTTCTGCGGGATCAGTCCTGATCCAGTGCCTCGAGGACTCGACGCACCGCACGGTAGCTCCCGAAGGGTGGGAAGATGTAGGCGCCCTGGATGCGTGGATCGTCTTTGACGGCGCGAAGCGCGGTCTGGGCGACCTCGATGCCGATCTCCCGCTGCTGTTCCCGGGTGGGCGCGGCACGCAGGCGCTCCCGCACTTCCTTGGGGATCTGCATCCCCGGCACCTCGTTGTGCAGGAATTCGGCGTTCTTCGAGCTGACGATGGGTAGGATGCCCACCAGGAAAGGAACCCTGGGGAACACATCGACCCGGTCGAGGAAGCGCTGCAGCACATCGGGCTCGAACACCGGCTGCGAGAAGAAGAAGCCGCAGCCGGCTTCGACCTTCAGTCCGTAGCGCTCGACCTCGAGGTCGAGGTCCACGTGGCCAGGGTTGCAGCCCGCGCCCACGAAGAAGGAGGTCTGGCCGCCAATGGGCTTGCCCGAGAAGTCGAGCCCCCGGTTGAGCATCTCGATGAAGGCGATGAGGCCCACCGAGTCGATGTCGAACACCGCGGAGGCGTCGGGGTAGGACCCCAGCTTGGGAGGATCACCGGTGACCGCCAGGATGTTGCGCATCCCCAGGGCGTGGGTTCCCAGCAGGTCCATCTGCAAACCCAAGATGTTGCGATCACGGCAGCAGACGTGGACCACTGGCTCGATGTCGTACTCAGCCTGGACGAGCTGCCCCAGGTAGGGGGCTCCCATGCGGGGCACGGCCCGCGGGCCGTCGGCGATGTTCACCGTGTCTATGCCGACCTCTGTGAGCATGGCGGCGCCGCGCAGGGCCCGCTGGGGATCGACTCCCCTGGGAGGGTCCAGCTCGACCGAGACGCAGAACTCTCCCGACGCGAGCCGCGCCGCGAAGCGCGTGCGCTCGGCCACCGGCGTGGGCTCCAGCTCGACCACGGGGGCCGTTACGGGGGTCGCCGGCTCGGCCACGGGCTTGCGCATGGGTGCGATGGATGAGAGGAAAGAGGCCATCTCGCGAATGATGGCGGGGGTGGTGCCACAGCAGCCCCCGACGATGGACGCGCCCTTCTGCACCATGCGACGGCCGTACTCTGCCATGTACTCGGGACCCGCCAGGTACAGGGTGCGGCCTTCGACTTCCTGTGGCAGGCCCGCGTTGGGCAGGGCCGCCAGCTTGGCGTCGGTGACCGCGGCCATCTCTTGGATGATGCCAAGCATGTCCCGAGGCCCGTTCGCGCAGTTGGTGCCGATGGCCACCGGCCCCCACGCCGCCATGGCCCGCGCGGCCCAGGCGGGGGTCTCAGCGTCGACCTGCTCGCGACCCGGGCCCCGCTGCTGGAAGGTCATGAACGGGATGATGGGCAAGTCGCACACGGACTTCACAGCCCGGAACGCCTGCCACAGCTCAGGGAGCTGTGTGAAGGTCTCCAGGAGGATGATGTCCACGCCACCTTCGGCCAGTAACACCGCCTGCTCACGGAACACCTGGAAGGCATCGCCAGGGCTCAGGTTGCCGAAAGGACGCAGGCGCATGCCCGCGGGACCGATGCTGCCGGCGACCCAGACCTCGTCCCCCGCCACCTCGCGGGCGATCTTCACCGCCGAGCGATTGATGTCCTGGACCTTGTCGTCGAGGCCATAAGGCTGGAGACGAAGCCGGTTGGCACCGAAGGTGTTGGTGGTGAGCACATCGGCGCCAGCCCGGAGGTAGGCCCCGTGGATCTCTCGCACGATGTCGGGCTGGGTGAGCGAGACCTCGTCGTAGGAGCGGTTGATGAACACACCACGACGGTAGATCTCGGTGCCCATGGCACCGTCGAAGAGGATGACGCGCTCGTCGAGCGCCTGGCCGAAGCTGCCGACCACGCGCCTTAGTCCACCCTCACAACGTCGGTGACCTCGGGGACGTGCTGCATCAGGAAGCGCTTGACCCCGAAGGCCAGGGTGGCCGTGGCGTGGGGGCAGGTGCCGCAGGCGCCACGAAGCCGCGCCTTGACCACGCCGTCTTCGAATCCAACGAAGTCGATGGCGCCGCCGTCGGCTTCGAGGGCAGGCTGGACGGACTCGGCGATGAGCCGCGCGATGCGCTGCTCGACGTCGGAGCCGCCCGCCTCGCTGGTAGCGGATTCTTCTACCGCCACAGCACCACTCTCGATGAAGCCGCGGAGCGCGTCCTGCACACCGGCGGACAGGTCCTGCCAGGGTGTGCCAGCGCTGCGGGTGATGGTGACGAAGCTGCGGGCGATGAGCACGCCGGCGGTGCCAGGTACCGCGAACAGGGCCTGGGCCAGGGGCGCGCCAGAGGCATCCTCGAGGGACGCGAACTCGAAGCTGCCCTGGGGCACCAGCACTTCGCTCACCCGAAACATGAGAGCGTCGGGGTTGGGCGTGGACAGGATCTCGATGGTGATGTCGCTGGTCTCTGAACTCATCTTGCTTGTCCTTTCCGCGGCTGCGCACGCGCGGCGTGATCGAGGCTCCACATTTATGGTCCGCTCCCGCCACTGTCACCTCATGGACGCCAGGGAGAGCCGTTATGCTGACTCTCTGTATTCCCGACCCCTACGCCAGAGGCCCCCAGATGATCTCCTTCCAGCCCACCGACGATCAGCTCGCTCTGAAAGAGATGGCCCACAGCTTCGCCGAAAACGAGCTCAGGCCTGCCACCGAGCACCACGACACCACGGGTGAGTTCCCCCACGAGATCCTCGAAAAGGCACACTCCCTGGGGCTGATGAACCTGCACATCCCCGAACGCTGGGGCGGCCTGGGCTTCGGCTGCATGGACGGCTGCATCATCGCCGAAGAGCTGGCATGGGGCTGCAGCGGCATCGCCACCGCCATGGAAGCCAACGGCCTGGCCTTGCACCCGGTCATCGCTG